>JAAUYL010048082.1_pt1 | contig 13407 bp, 28 predicted proteins | sample 7278011 | NCBI WGS metagenome assembly JAAUYL01 (sample SAMN14350225, study PRJNA611818) | marine sediment metagenome | isolation source: surface marine sediment (1.8m) | place: French Polynesia: Moorea | collected 2018-08 | reverse complement strand
TGGTTATTGACAGGCCCCTTGCCTAGTTTCTTCACCGCCGACCGCATTGTCGGGGGTTTGAATGCCCCTGGTCCGATTCCGTATCAGGTGTCGTGCAAAAGACCCTACTCTAACGCTCCCCAGTTTTCTTACCACTTTTGCGGTGGAACCATCCTGAACAGCCAATGGATCTTGTCAGCAGCCCATTGCTTTCCACCTGGATCGTCCTTGGCAGCTGACAAGTACACGTTTGTCGTGGGCGACACGAAGAACTTTGGCAGCAACGTCCAGACTGTCAAGGGAAAGAAGTTCGAGTACCCCACGTCTCCCGCTTACAATCCATCGAACTACGACAGTGACATTGTCCTGATCCAAGTCGATGGTCAGATCCAGTTCAATGACAATGTCAAGCCTGCGTGTCTGCCAACCACCAGACCGCCTGTTGGAACTGACTGCTACACCAGCGGATGGGGTGCTACCCAACAAGGTAATCCTGTAATCCATCAATCCAACTTACGGTCCTTTGTCAATGGACTTTGCAGGTAATGAAACTGAGCCATCAATCCTGCAATATGTCAGGGTTCCAGTTGTGGACTCGTCCATCTGCTACAATGGAGGTGTCACCGGCAACATGATTTGCGCTGGCTTCGCCCAAGGAGGTAAAAAGTTAACTTTTCATGTTTTACTGTATAGCAACAATCACACTGGCAATGCTTTGTCCGTAGGCAAGGATTCCTGCCAGGGAGATTCAGGTGGACCGTTTGTGATGGCTGGATCCAATGGAGAGTCTGTTGTTGCTGGGGTTGTCAGCTGGGGCAGTGGTTGCGCGCAGCCAGGAAACTACGGAGTTTACACCAATGTGGCCAACTACAAGTCGTGGATCGAAGCAAAGGTTAGTGTCGATTCAATGAATGCTACTCAAGCATTCCGTGGTAAAATCCATTTATACTTTAGATTTCTGGAACCACGCCATCCCCAACGCCGCCACCTTCTCCAACACCAACACCAGCACCGCCACCGGGATCCACTACAACGACAACAGGAAGTAACAGTTGTTACAAAGCAGAGTGGAAGGGAGACGGATACTGCGATGATGAGGCGTGACATTTATGATGAATTGTTACTAAGGAATTGTCGTGTTGAATGTGTTTTTTTTTTCAGAACAACAATTCCGGGTGCGAGTATGATGGAGGGGACTGTTGTAACAACCAATTTTGGTTTTGGGACATTTATTGCAGCGTAAGTAAATATGTTTACGTAAATCACAAAACGTTGAGAAAACCTCTAAATCCGACGTTGTTCTTTCAGGAATGCCGATGCAAGGTCGCTACTGGCTAAAGAGTGAAGAGACCCACCAAGGATAGGATCTATGTTACACATGTACATGTACATGTTATAATAATTGCAGAATTGAAAATAAACGCGTTTATCTTCAGTATAAGAATGTGTGATTGTGAAGGCTACATCATTTTAAAGTCTACGTGAAAAAGGTGTTTACAGCAGCAACACCAAATGTGGGGACTACCTTTTAAGGCTCACACGTTGCACACAGATCCTAATTGCTCACTCAGTAACGTTATGAACTGAGAATAGCGAATACAAGAATATTATACAAGCACGTGAAAAAGTCCCATGTATGATTGCAGTTCCTTTGTTCAAAGTTTATTGGTGTCATTTGAAGAACAGGTGCCGGCAATCACTCCATTAAGCAATTATCTTCGAAAACGCTTCAATAGACCATGCCAGCATCAGCATCAAGTTCACCGATTAGTCATCAGAGGATAGCCTTTGCATACGTGGCACTTCGTATTTCTGTCAGTATATAATAGTTCTTCAGACAAAGAAGACAGAGCATCCTAGACATTCTTCAAGATGAGAGTGAGTATATCGTATTACAAACATTTATTATCGCCTCTAAAATACTAACGTTTTTTACACAGGTTTTCTTTATTGTGGCCATCAGCGTGACTGGAATCCTGGCCCTGCCCCAGGTCTTACCTCGAGTTCCTGAACCCGAGAAGCAACCCAGGAGTCTCCAAGGAGAGCCACCTGTTCCTGAACCTCTGGTTCAATACCGCCGTCAAGGTGTCCCGCCAAACCCTGAACCACTAGCCCAGGAACGCCAGGGTGTTCCTCCAGTTCCTGAACCCCTAAAGCAACCCAGGATTCCACAAGTAGAACCACCAGTGGCCGAGCCCCAGCTGCCCGCAGGAATGCTGCCAGTGGCTTTGCCCTGAATTTTTGGCCTTTAATGTCCCATTGCCACAATTATCTCTACCTTTTATTTTCTTTTTAATTATGCTTGAAAAAACTGGTTGTCAAGATTTCTATGACCTTATTGAATAAACTAATTGAGGTAGAGGGATTGAATGGTCATTACAGACCGGAGAGGTGCTCATCTTGTATTCGTCTTGGCTTGTATTTAGGTTTGTTGTTGCCTGTACTGCAGAAGATCGGTTCTTTAACTACAACTTGGAATGCTACAGGGGCCCCCTTGGACGTGAAATATAATGAGCGAGCAATTACTTTCTCATTTTCCTTTATTGGATGTATTTCGACGTTGATCAGTTGACAAACAATCTCAATATTGCCATGGAAACTGCGAAACCAACAGAGAGACAAGACTTCATTTGGATCATTCTACATAGAGATTACCTGAAGAGCATAGGAATGGATAGGACAAAATTAGCTACTTAAAGAATCTCGCAGCCCACTGATACTCTCTGCCTCTAATGTCGGATTAAATGGTTAGACAATAGGGATAAATATTTTGGGATACGTTGAATGTAGGCTTTGTACAACAGTACCAAGGGTAAATGTAAATCTCTTTACCGTGCTCAAAATATGACACTTTTGAGCGCAATATTCATGAAGCTATCCATGTAGGTAAGATGTTTATGCAGTTTTGTTATGTTCATAAATATTGCTAAAACAACATACCTACCTAGATAAATACTCGTAGTTATCTATATATGCCGTTTCACTCTAACGCAAGAGAATTGTGTACTGCTGTTGGTAGCTTTCTTTGTCAATCTCTCAACAAAAGCCTTTTGAAAAATGTTGCACAAAGAATAGGGCAATCATCGCATTATCCAATTACTTGTTAACTTATGCCGCATTTGGATGCTTATTTGATGCAATAATGATTTTCAAGTAGGTTACATTGACGTCATACACTAAAAGGTGATCTTTTGGTACATGTGGCAAAATTCCTGAGAAAAATGCTGCTCCCAAATTGCAACGCATCATTCGTTTGCTGTATATAAAACGGCTGAATTTTCCTTATGGTACCAGCAGTCCTTGTCGAAACATGTTCAAAATGAGAGTAAGCTCAAAATTGTACAAAGCAGGGAATTAAAACAATTTTACACCATGGATTACATTCCAGGTACTGATTGTCACACTCTGCATCTTGTCTGTCACCCTGGCTTTTCCCCAGATTGAACCCAAGAATAGTTGCAGCAATGGTAAACCTACGTATAGCTGCTAGTTTATCAAATCTAGTTCACCACACGTTACGATTTTTATAGAAATCCCTGCTACTTTTAAACAAAAGACCATAGTGGTGGATGGCAATGACGACAGGATTGTCGGAGGAAAGACAGCTGAAAGCATGATTTATTATCAAGTTTCTTGCCAAGACAGCAACGGTAACCACTTTTGTGGAGCTTCGATTTTGTCCGACAAATGGCTGCTCAGTGCCGCCCATTGCTACGACCCCAGCAAGAAGCCCAACGACAACCTCAATGACTTTGTCTTCAAGGTTGGCAAAATTGACAACACTGACGCTCAAATGCAGGTATGATCCAGATCTAGATCCATCACGTCATTCCCCTGCATCAATTTTGCTTGTAGACATTGAAGCCGAAGAGGTTCGTCTTCAATGACAAATATAAGTACGACAGCCAGAGCCTTAACAATGACATTGTCCTCATTGAGCTGGAGTCTGCCATCAAGTTTGACGCTAACACGAAAGCGGTGTGCTTGAACGAAAATGGCGCTGTCGTCAAAGAGGGAACCAATGCCTACGTTAGCGGATGGGGTGCTCTGAAACAAGGTATTGGATATAAAACTATGAACATTAGGCCACTTAAATGTCATTAATGACTTAATCCATCATTTCCTGTAGGTGGTGACGCCCCTTCCAAGTTGCAATGGGTTAAGGTACCTTTTGTACCCAGCCAAAAATGCAACTCTGGAGACTATTACAATGGCGCCATCACTGACGCCATGCTTTGTTTCGGAATTGACGCTGGAGGCATAGACTCTTGCCAGGGAGATTCTGGCGGACCCTTGTTCTGTGAGAACGGAAACCAGGGCAACCTATGTGGAGTGGTCAGCTGGGGAACCGGATGTGCTCAGCCCAAGAGGCCTGGCGTCTACACCAATGTCGCCAAGTTTGCACCATGGATCAAGAAAACGGTATTTCAAAAGATACAGTATGATCAAATGTCAAATGTCATCGGGTGCTTTTTTTATTTTAGATGGATGGAACATCCTCTCCTCCGCCTCCTCCTCCACCATCTGGATCGACTACTCCAAAGCCAACAACGACAACCACCAAAGGATCCCAGACTACCGGCGGCTGGGGAAGCACAGACGGACTTTTCTAATCCAAATCCATAATCTTCTTGTTTGGAATACGGAATACTATTTCGTTTTCTAAAATTAATTGAACATATGAAATAATAATTCGGCTAGCTTTTTGGTTTCAAACACTGCAAACGTTTTATTTGGTGCCACAAACTTGAAAAAATCATTTCATTCACTTTTTTCTTGGTGCATGCGAGTCTAATTTTGCGAACATTTTTCATAGAGGCATTCTTCTTCTACTTTCTCACCAATGGCTCCGTAAAAATAGAAAGCAAAGCACACAAAAGTCATCGGCAAACATTGGAACCCAGTAATTCAAAACATTCAAATCATTTTCATAATTATAGATACTATTGTGATAATGCGTTAGTTATATGGTAAAATGTCAGTCCAATATCCATTTAGAAATTAGGCCTTTGGCAAACGATAGGATGAGTGTCAGATCCACTGGCCTTTGCCAGTCCCGATTGCAGGCTGTTAAAATAGACCTTGTCCTTGGCAGCATCAGCGCTAGGTTCTCCAGCCGCCCAATATTCAGCCAAGATAGCAGACTCCCCGTTGCTCATGTAGTTGAACCTGGTAGGAAACAATCAGATAACATTAGCTTAAGAATTCAAGAGAAACTGAAGTGAACTAACAGTCCATCAGAGTCGTCATCTGTTATTCCAGCCCAGGAGGTCCAGATCCCAGCTTCGAATGCCTTCATCATGACGGACGTTGTCACATATATGTCTATGGGCTCGTAGAGGTAGCCAAGTCGACTGGCACAGAATGTCACGGCCTCATCGAATGTCACTGACTCTGTCGAGAACAGAACCATCGCTCCGCCAATGTCCTTCCAGCTGAAAAGAAAGGTTTGATCCCAAGATTGCCTTATCACCGATCTCATTTAGGTAAATGTACCTGTCCAGGAGAGAGTCCTCTTCGCAGAAGGCGTAGGCATTGTAGTATTCGCTGATGTCAAACCAAGTGCTGCTAGCTCCAACGTTGACGTAGACATAGTGTTCTTCCGTCCAGCTGGTGATGCCATTATCTGGCTCGGCACTCCATGTGTACCAATCTGGTGGCACACCATTGGGGTCCTCGTCAATTCGCTGAAGGTTGGACATGTACCGGAACCTGGAACAAAGAAGGCAATGTTCTCATCAAAGTCACGATCCATGATTGTTTGTCAGCTTACACTCCCTCTTCGTGGACGTCGGTGACGCCAAGATAGTAGGCGTAGAATCCAAACTCTGAGGACTTTGCCGCCACTGATGCCATTTTGTCAGCATCCCTTGGCTCCAGGACTCGTCCACCAAGTCCTTTGCAGAACTCGACAGCTGTCGTGATAGTCATGAACATCGGATCAAAGGCCATGTTGTAGCCATCTGGTCAAACGAGAAATAGGTAGATTAGTTTACAATCAATGACATTGATGGCGAACATACCAATATCCATCCATTGTCGGAAAATGCTCGGCTGATCCTCGCAGACCACATTACTCGAATCCCATTCGTAGATGTCCATCCATCCACCGGTGGCAACATCAATTTTCATGAATGCCTCGCTCCCCCATTCGTCTGTTGGATTGCCTTCATTCCATGGAATACTATCGATCATGATGGGATCCCAGTTGGAGACGAACACATAACTGAAACAATAAGGATTGGAATAGCACATCAATGTCAGCAACTGTCAGCAACAGTCACTGCCAATGATTTACCTGTCCATCGTCAACCAATCACCGACACCGATCATGAACTCAGTCCATGGATCCGACAATGTAGCGGCCAGACCTAGCACCTCTTCTGTCAAGCCAGTGTCTCTGGGTTCAAAGAGGCGACCGTTCAAGTCTTCGCAAACTTGGCGCGCAGATTCGAAATTTTTAGAGCCTTGGCCTGAGAACCATACAGACACCCCGGTGGATGTCATTGTCCACTCGTCCATTTTGGTAACTGAAATGAATGACATTGATAAGACTAATACTATGTTTGTTTCAAAAATTGGCCCTACTGCAATCTCCACCGTCCAATCCACAGTCCTCATTGTTATTCTCAGGGTCGCAGATGCCGTCGGCAATCTTGTCCACGTTGCCTTGACAGGGTGATCCTGTAAGAAGCCCAATATTTAGGTGATTTGATAGCTTGAGAGAACACCTTTTTACCTGACGGATCTTCACAAACCAAGTTGGCGGAAAAGTCACCGGCATTGAGGAAGGCCTCGCCCCACATGTCGTACCACAGGTAGTCTGCGCTCTCAGTGTTCGTCCAGAACACGGACGGCAAGTCAATAACCGTCCCGTCCGAGAGGAACTTGAACCTGAATGATTAAATCATGAAACATGTGACAGCCTCAACTTAAGAATTGAGCACTCACGTGGCTTCCGTTTCCATATCAGTGATTCCAAGCCAGATTGTGGCAAACCCGAACTCGTCACGAAGTCCTTCAACAAGGAACTCCGGCATCATCCCCGATCTGGGCTCAAAGATCCTGCCACCTCGAAGGGAACAGTACTCTTGAGCGGCTTCAAAGTTCATGACGTCTGGGGCGATCAGGATTTTGTAGGGCTCGGCCACAACCCAGCTAATATCCCGAAAATATTATTAATGCTCCCATAATTGGCCAGGGTCTTCATTGTTAGTTGTTACCTTCCAATCATGCTGGCTTCCTTACAGATCACAGGTCGCATCTCCGTCTCGCCATTTCCATTGTAGAAGAGGGGTGGATCTATTGTCAACCACATGTGGTTCTCGCCAGCTCCATATGTTGGTTCCCCAATGCTCCAGGACACTCCACTGATGGCAAGTCCCGAAGACGTCCATTTGAACCTGGACAATATCACATTGATGGCAAGTGTACAACTTTACCCAATTTGATGGCAGATAAATGACACTTACGTTCCCTCCTCAGCCATGTCACTGGCACCCAGCCAGGCTTCAGAGATGCCGAGCTCACCAGCTTTGGCTAACAATGTCGCCAGGATGTCAGGATCCATCGTGTCCAGCTCGTAAAGCATTCCATTGCGTGACATGCAGAAATCCTGACCCTCCTGCCAGTTCATTGGCTGCGACGTGAAAAGGACGTTCTGTCCGCCAACTTCCATCCACCTGGAATAAGGAGTTGGATCGATTCCAATTATCTAGATATGAATGCGTATGTTTCCTATTGCCTGTCTTCGTCTCCTGACACTTCCTGGCAGATTGCATTCCCCCAGTTGTATTCATTGATATCGAGCCAGACATCCGAAGGAATGTACCACGCAGCATGATTTTCCTCGCTTCCCCAGTAGTCCATATTGTTTGGTTCCCCACTGCTCCAAGTGGCAATTGATGGGTCCATCAGTTCCATGTTGGACCAGTGCCTCCACCTATTATTCATTGAATGTCATCAGAATATTTATTACATATCGGGGTATCAAACCTATTTACGTATCAGCATTAGTTAGTTGCCAACTTACTCTCCTTCCTCGGCGCTGTCAGTGATGCCAAGCACAACGAAAGTGAGTTTCAGCTCCATGGCTTTGTCCAATGCTTTGGCCAGTATGTCCGGATCTCTTGGTTCTATAACCTGTCCCCCCAAGGCTTCACAGTATCCTTCTGAAGTGATTACATCCATACCGGAGAACGAAAAAGCCAAGTTAGTTCCGTCTACATAGAAGGAGATCGATTTGTAATGTCAATTGAGCTGGAATAATCCTGGTTACGCACCAACGTCTATGAACTTGTTGAACTGAGTGGGGACCTCCTCACAAGCATATTGGAGGTAGTTCCATTCACTGATATCACTCCACTCTCCCGTTTCAACGTTGATCTCCACAGACAACTGAGAGTGATCAGTGTCGTCCGGTTGTGACGGTGCCCAATTGAATGCTGTTTCCGGTACTAATTCCGCACTGGACGTGTAATAATGCCTGGGCGATGTCAATGACAATTGCGTCAATGTCGACATAGGTAGATAACATTACTGAAATTCTTACGGCTCTCCCCAATATCGGTCGGCAATGCCAGACAGCAATGTGACTATGCCGAGAGAGGCAGCGTCCTTCAGCACTTCCTCAGTGTGTAGCGGATCTCTTGCTTCGAACAGTCGTCCTCCCATTTGATCACAGATAGCAAACGCGTCCTGGAAATATGTCATTCCAGACGAAAACCACACGGAAGGTCCATTAGCCATTGGAATCCACTTGTCAAATTCAGGGACTGCAATGGTAGAGTTCTGGTAATCGATGATGGAAAATTTGGGTGTCTAAAAAAACACGTACCACAGTCCGCTCCATCAAACATGCATTCCTCGTTCTTGTTGATAACATCACAAACTCCGTTGTCTATGGCGCTATCATCGCAATTGGAAATAACTTCATGGGCAGAAACAAACATCAACACGGGTGTTTGTCAAGCGTATAAACCAGATATTATTTACCTGGTGGTGGGCAGTCCATAGCAAAGTGTTCAAAGCCTTTAATGTCTGGGTCCTCCAGTGGAATCATTCCGTTTTGGTAGATCTCTTTCAGTTCTTCAGGGAAAGGTCCAAGATTGTGCCATTGTTCTGTTGCAATATCATAAGACCAGATCTCATCAAGCCGGGCATGATTGTTGATCTTGCGCAAAGCTGCATTGACCATCAGGATGCCGGTTGGTCCGTATGTGAGGACCAATGGTCTGAAGAAAGTTTGCTCCTCATATCCAGGAGGATGATCAATTTGGGTGAATTCATTTGTGACCGTGTCCCAGATTTCTCCAAAGTAGACAGGTCCAGCCTCATCCTCTCCTCCAACTAATAGGGCAATTGTACATATATTTGAAAGTAATGGCTAATCTCAATGATGACTTACTTATGAAAACAGATGGATTGCCATTAAGCCCATCCTCAACCAGGACACAACCAGCATGACGCCTCTGGTACATCAAGGACAGTCCTGAATCAGCCACCGTCATTGTTTCCCAGTCATAGATTTCAATAGACAGTCTCTGTAATCAATCAAATTAGTTTTTAGAGGATCTTTAGCGAATTTTAGGGCATTTGACGTACAGGAGCTATTATCTCTTCTGTGTCTCCATTGTGGCCTCCCCCAATGATTGCTGTCTTTGTATTAGATAGTTGAACGGCACAACCACGTGGTCTCTCCACCGCAACATTGTATCCTTCAGCAAAACTGAAGTCATTCTCATTCAAGAGCAAGCTCGGTGCAACTTCGTCATCAATGAACCAGATTCCCATGCCAGGAACCTAAATAAATGCTATGGCAGTATGATAAGTTCAAGAAACAATAAGAGCCATTTTTCTAACCAGGGAGCTCATGATGAATTTGGCCAGCCCATTCCCGGCTGGGGTTGGAACAAGTTCCCATGCTCCCATGTTGTACTTGTAGCATGCCAGTTTGTTGACCGAGCCAATCATTGAGGTTGAGCAAACCTGACAGTGAGAATTGACATAGTTGTAAATATCAAACATTTGCAAAAGTTATTTCGGGCATACAATGATTTCTTTTTCTGGACCAAGAATGTGGATGTGAGTCTCCTTGATGTCAACTGGAAAGTCGGGCTTTGGACAGGCCCAGCTGATTCCATTCTCGGGGTCGATCTCAACTGCTAGAACAGAGTTTACTCGGCCAGCTGATGTGAAGCCTCCAATGCTGAGGAATCCTGTAAAGAGCAAACATTTATCATGGTCAGCATTCGAGAAAACAAAAGCAAGGCAATTTCTCACTCTTGGGTTTCGTTGACACCATTTCCATTGCTTTAGTCTTGACGCACACGCCATGTCGGAGATGTCCGCTGGGAATATCGTTCAAATAGTTGCCATGGATCATCATCTCTACATAGTGCTCTCCGCCCCAATTGTCTGGCTGGCCTTCTCCGAAAATCAGGTTCTCGTCTGGAACCTGCTCTTTCGTTGTCCAGTGGTATGTGAACCTGTGAATTGTCCATTGTCATGTATGAATGGATGTTAATTAGGAATGTTTGAGACTTACACTCCCTCGTTTTCGATGTCGCTGATTCCAAGCCAAAAGCTATAACCCCAGTTGTATGGATCCGAAGCCACTTTCTGGCGAACTGCATCGGTGAAAGCTGGATCTCTTGGCTCAATTAGGTAACCTCCTCGTTCTTCGCAGAACGCCACCGAGTCTGTCACTTCTCGTGGTGTTCCGTCCAACAGTATTTCCTCTCCTTCAAACTCCATCCACCTGAAATGTAAAAATTAATGAGACCACTTGTTTTCACAAATAGTACAGAGAATCCGTCTTAGTTTATGTACATGTCGTAAATAGCTTCCATGCAAACCACATCTCTTTCATCTTCGGCCTCAATCGTTGACAATTCTCCTGTGACGATATTGCTGTCAACATATGGTCCAACGCCTGGTTGCCCGTCGGCCCATGGAAGCAATTCAGGCTCCAATGAATTGGTGACAAAGTTAAACCTATGTAGATAATATACTTATGTAAGTAGATGTCAGCAAAATACGTTTATATTTTATATGTATGTTTCGGCTAAGTGTGTCAACTGCCAACTCTCGACAAGCTCTTACATTCCGTTGCCATCTGGATCTTCCATGCCGAGAATGACATTCATCATTCCCATGCTCAGCGCTTTTGTGATTGCAATCGTGTTCAGCTCCTCGTCCTTTGGTTCAAACAGGGCTCCCCCTTCCATTTGACACATTTCTTTTGCAGCCATGTAGTTCATTTTTTGCGAAGAAAACCATAGTTTTTTCCCTTCTGAAAGAGTCCCAAGGGAAGCAACAGTAATGTCACTATACCGACAACATTTATTTAAAACCCCTCACCGACTGTCAACCACCTGTCAAACTCGATTTTTCTGCTCTCGCAAACAACAGTTCTGGGGGGCTCGCCAGGGTTGTCTGGAAGGTCATTCCAAGTTCCATCAGCTGTCATGACTTCCACAAAGTGCTCCCCCGATCCAGCATTGTTGGGCTCACCTGGTCCCCAGGACTGGATAGATGCATCCACAACACCCCTGTCCGAGTAGTACTTGAAACTAAAGAGATTGGCATTTGATGCAGCTTTCTTCTAAAGTCGACAAGTATCTAGATACGAGCAAATACTTACACTCCCTCCGAGAGCTCATCAGTGATGCCAAGCCAGAAACGTTCAACACCAAGGTTGTAGGCCTTGTCAACCGTGTCAATGTACTCATCCAAATCTCTAGGTTCGTAGACTCTTCCACCTACGGCCTCACAAATATACTTGGCGGTGGACAGATTGTCAAAAGGGTCACTAAAGAACAACAGAGACCAGCCTCCCATCGGTATCCAGACATTGAATGCTGAAAACACACCTCATCAGATTAGATCAGCCATATTGCTAAAAATTTGCTTTGTTGTTATTGTTGCCACGGCAAGGTCTTGCTTGCTATTGAAGGCTATGTAAGGTACGAGTGTGTGCACATACCAAGAGTATCTGGCATTGTTTCGCATATTGCCTGCTCTTCCCAGGCAGCAACGTAGGCCCAAAAGGCGCCGCCACTGTCATAAATGTCATACACAGCGCCAACTTTGGCGTCATCCATTTCAAACTGAAATTCCTCGACAACTGGCTGGCCATCAGACATGTACACGTACCTAGGAAAGTAAAACATGCGTAAGTAAATAAATAGCTGCATTTGAGTCCGTTTAAGTCCCTTACTTGTCGTCTTGCTTTATAACTCCAAGCCAGACCCTGAACAATCCCACATCCTTGGCAGCTTCAACTACCTTGGCCAACTGCTCTGCACTTCTTGGCTCGACGAGTCGCCCCCCATTGTCATCACAGAAGGTTGCCGAAGTCTCCAGATCATGGAATCCGTACAGGTAGTTCAGATCCAAACCCTCCTCCACGTGTTCCCAATCGTAGTGTGGACCTGTGCGCCATTCACAAGCATACGGATACATGTACCACCATCCAATGTCGTTGAGAGTGTGAGCAGAGGTGGACACGGTGGCAAAGTGCTCCTGATTGTCCCAGTTGTCTGGCTGACCGGATCCCCAAGCAATCCCATCAAAAAAGACAATAGGCTCGCCGTCGGAAAGGTACCTCCACCTGGAAGTAAATGTCACACTTGTGATTGCTTGTTGCTAACATCTTTGCACAATAGATGATGGTTAGCTAAGTATCTACGGGTATCTACATCTAGACATATGGTTGTTGGTGATCAATGATACTCACTCTCCCTCTTCGTAGATGTCTGTAACACCAATCCAAATGTCCCAGATCCAGTGGTTGTCCAGGACATGTTGAGCCACTGCCTGGTACTCCTCCTGACTTCTCGGCTCAAAGAGTCGTCCACCTTCGTTCATGCAGGTCTGGGCGGCATCATAGCTTCTCGCAGAATCTGGAAAGACCTTGATGTGCAGGCTTCCATCAAGGACAGGGGTCCAGTCAGCTGGAGCTGGGACTGGCTCTGGGGTTGTTGCTTCCGGTGTTATCACTTCAACTGGTACTAAAAACAACAGGATTGCTTGATGATGAAGAAATATCATATTATGGGACCATTCACCCATTTGTGAGTAGGTGAGCAGGAATCCTCTATCGTTGTAAACCTCGTCAGATACGAATTGGAGTGTTATTGATGAACCAGTCGAGATTGCAGTCTCTGGCAGGTTAAATCCAGTGTAAGCAACAGATGTCCCCGCGTCGTCATCATTTACATAGAAGTAGTCCCATCCCTCTTCCAGCTTGAGAAAAAGAGTTAACATATATCAACTTTCAAGCTCTACACTAATGCACCTCTCATTAAAAATGCATCCACTTACCGCAAAGTCGAGGAACTCAATCACAACAACATGGTCAGGATCTGCCATAATTGTCCATTGGCAATTTTGAGAATTGGGATAGTTATATTCTGAGTAATGTTC
>JAAUYL010018362.1_pt1 | contig 13417 bp, 9 predicted proteins | sample 7278011 | NCBI WGS metagenome assembly JAAUYL01 (sample SAMN14350225, study PRJNA611818) | marine sediment metagenome | isolation source: surface marine sediment (1.8m) | place: French Polynesia: Moorea | collected 2018-08 | reverse complement strand
TGCTGGGATTACAGCCAGGAGCTAGAGTGTCTACAGGGTCCGGACGGTATAGAACTTGCTTTTGTTGTTGTCATTTGAAATTGTAGGTTCATCAATGACCATTAAAAACAATGTTTATTTAAAAACCAAACCAAAAATCACTTGTGCCTTTGAAAAAACAACAAAACATCCTTCAGCAGTTACAAAACCAAAACTTGTAATAAATATTGCGGCAAAGTTATTCATTGTCAAAGTATTAAATCAAGTGAAAAACATGTTCAGCTCCTATGCATCCATCACCAATTTGACCTTTTTGCCTAAATATTTGAGGCGGTTCTTGTTTTAGGAAAAAACAGAAAACAAAAACAAAGTCACGAATTCGTGTCAACTTTTTGAGCTTTTCGGTCGTCGAAGTCGTAGCTAATTATCTTACGGATCTCCGTCTATTTTGCGTTTTAGCACTTTTTTCGAAAGACAAATTGTGTTTTAACATCATTTACAAAATGAGCCCAAAGAAAAAAAAATAAAATTCAATTTGAAAAGAAGGTGATGGAAGTCGTCGTCCTTTTCAATCAGAAACTTTTGATGAATTTTTAGAAAAAAATCCTGTTTATTTTTGGATCACGCGATGCCATTTTGTCCATTGAATTGCGTAAAAAATGTCATTAAAACAATCAAAAAATTCCCTGTTATTTTTCTAATTTTCACACGAATTTCGTAAAAAATGTCAACAAATATATGTTTTGTTTACATTATTTCAGATCTACAATTGGCGGCAGAACTCGGGAAAACCCTGCTTGAAAGAAACAAGGAATTGGAGGGGTCCTTGAAGCATCAACAAGCCGTCATAGAAGATCAGACTCAGGAGATCGAGGTAAAATAAAGATATCATTATTCTTTTAAAAGTGCCATGATTTTCTAGAAATTAAAATTAATTGAACAAATTAGACCAAGAAAGTTTTTGGTGACATGACAGTCCATTAAAAGACAAATGGAAATTATTTACCAAACTCGAAGAAAAGAAAATGTTTTCGTCGTCGTCGGTGGTCAATTATTTTGAAATTTGTGAAATCAGATTAGAAAATCAAATCCGAAGTGAAATGGTGTTATTTTTTTCGTTTTCATGAAAATACGCGAAGCATTTTTTAATTTTCAGTTTTCTGTGAAAAAAATATATGGAAAATACAAATTGACCCCTTTAAAAAAATACCGAAGCGCCATTTTCGACGAAAACTTTCAAAAAGTATTTTTGCTTCTCCAACCCTCTGGCAAACTTTAATGTCTTTCTTTTACAGAAAAAAATATCTTTAAATTAGCATGAAGAACCTTACATTTTTTGGAAAAAGTGACAATTTTACAATAGGAAGAAAAATATTGTGAACCCATTGTCTAACTAAAAGAAATTCTAGGTGAAACTTTTTTTTGAACAATTGAGTCTTACGTGTTTGGAGAAATTTCTTGTGATGTCAAATAAAATTTCCGTATTTTTTCCTGATTTTTGAGAGTGCCAATAACTGTAATTACTAAAAATTAACGCGTCAAAACCCCACACGCTATTTAGTGGATATTTCTTGAAAGAAAATTTGAATTAGGTAAGTTCAGACTTGTTTGAAAAAAGTTCATTCATTTGATCAAGTTCTGCGCCTGCCAGATGCTAACACAGAATTGATGGTTTTATTGTCAAAAATCATAATTTTTCACGGGAAAACTTATGAAGTAAAGAGTGAAAACATAAACAAAATCCATGGTACTTGCAATTTTCCGTTCTGCTCCGGTGATGCTTTGGTATTTTTCGTATGTTTTTGCGTCCACTTTTAAGTTATTATCAAGACGTTCTGTAATAATTTTACCGGAAATTCATAAAATAAATATTTTTTCCGGGAAATTTCCAAAAGATTTTAGTCTACTTTCTTCAATAACAATGCCCGGCAGGCTTAAGGACAAGTTGTTTTCACAAAAGATTTCTATTTTTAATTGGGATATTTTTAAAATATTTTTGCAGTATTTAACGAAACAGACGTCAGCGTTGAGGGAGGTTAACGACAGCCGACTGAAAATCTACGAACAGCTCGAAATTTCCATTTCGGAATTGGAAATAACTAACCAAAAATTGGTCGAGGAAAACCTGGCGGACAAAGTCAAAATCAAAAGGTATGAGCAATTGTCAAAAACAACACGTAATTATTGTGACATTGAATAATTATGAATGTACACAGACCTTGTCAATTTTGTTTCCAATTCAGCGTTTTAGAGACAATAATTAAAATGTTCATCAGGAACTTTTGTTAATGAATTTGCTTTAAAACAGTTATGCATGGTCAAACTTTTGTGTAAAAATCCTCCCAGATATTTAATAATTTTTTTTCAAAAAAATCTATCTTTTGGTTTAATGAAAATCAAAAAGATTTCATAAAGTGCCCCCTTCTGCCAAGCGTAGTTCCGATTTTTCAGCCAAGAATTTTTCGTTTTTGTTTTGCGTACAAACACTAGTCTGAAAATTGTTTCATGCTTGAGCTGCGACTTTTTATTATGGCGTCAAAAATTTTCAAAAAAATGGTAATTTTGGGGCCTCTTTGATTTCAGAAAAAATGTGCTTTAAAAAGTTCTCAAAATACCCCATAATTTTATCTTGCACTTGGCAGGATCTCAACGATTTACACAAGCTTTTTATTATGTTTATCTTGGCTAAAAAATTATCAAAACATTCTTCCAAGCCCCAAAAATAAATATTGTTATTTTATTTTCAGCCTGTGTGAAAATGTTTCCAAAGTCGAGGAAAGGTGCTGCGATCTCCAGAAGCTTTTGGATGATGCAAAATCAGCTCTGGAAAAACAGATTCAAATGCAAAAACGGCGGCGGGAGCGAAAGAAATCAGCCTCTTCTGTCCACCGATCTCAGCGTCCACAATCACAGCAATCACAAGATGACCTTCATCAAGGTCAGGGTCCACTCGAACCGGAAGTCGACTCTTCTGACAATGACAATGGCGAGGATGTTAGCAGCGTGGAGTCCGGAGCTCGCACGTCAAAATGTTCCTCGAGAAATCAAGAATCATCTGGGTATAGCTCCGGATCTGTTGAATCGCACCTCCATAGGTAAAAGTTGGATTACACTGAATGTCACTCTCACTTCCGGTTTCCTTTACAATGTCTTTTTGTTTTCTTAGACTGCATGAATCCGATTCTGAGGTGAGCACTCCTGACAAGATGGTTAGCATTGACGAGACCTTCAGTGTTACTCTGGAAACGATGAAAACGGAGAAGGCAGAAGTCGAACGTTTGTTGGATCATTTGCAAAAGGAAAACAAACGGCTGAAAGACGTTTTAGCCAAAGAAACGCTATCCTCCTCAATCGATTCCATGAAATCCATGGATGTAGAGGTCCAGGGTGTCTTTGATGTCAGGTAATAAAATAAATTTGGCTATTAAATAATTATCCAATTAAATCATAATCTATGGTCCATTTTAGACGAGGAAAACTGTGCAAAAAGTGCCTTGATGTTGTTGACGCAACTCCTGCGAAATTGATCGGAACTGCTTTTAAGTTAATGGGAGAAACTGCAAAACAAGAGGTAATTCATTAAATTTTAAATGATTTATTAAAAATATTATTATTAGATTAAACATTTTTAACATTGCATGACAATATCGTTTATTTATTTTTTGGTGATTTTGGGGCGGGTTATGGTGTGTGCGAATTTAGTTTTTAGAGGTGTTTTTTGCGATCTACTTTCAGCTCCGACGCATCCTGACGGACGGCGACGAGAATGGACCAATCAGAATTCGGCTGCGGAGTGATTCCAGTTGGCTCGACCAATGGCTGTTGGCTGTGTGCGCGCTCGCGCTGTTGACCTATCTCCTGACCGGCATGCTCAGCTTAGCTGGAATACAAAGCAACACATAAAAACAATCTGAAACAAATTGAAACTGTGATAGATATTAAAATTCTAGATCTTCCTATCTCCCTCCCATAGTGTTTAGCAAAAATAATAACTACTTTTGTACTTTTATACTGAAACTTATTGTTTGGAAACATCTTTAGGATTCAAGTTTTGAAGAGCAGCAACAACCACTTTCGCTGCAAGATGAAATCAACCAATCTCTGGAACCGGAAGTGGTGGATCCAAATCAAAATGGCGCCGTCCAAGAGAATTTCAAGCGAATTTTTAGCGACATTTTCAACCTGCTGCGAACTGCTCACCCCCCTCCCGTACCCGAAGATAACAATGTTACCTGACATTCAAAGGAACGAAATCATTTTTTGTCAAATTTCTCGAATTTTCCCAACTTTTCTCAACTGACTTTGAGCGGACCAACCACATCTATCGATTGGTTTTCATACTAAAACATTTGTTAAGCAAGCATTTTTCAGAGTTGATTGCTACATATAATTTTGTAAAATGTAGATGAGTCAAGTCAAACAAAATTAGAAAATAAAAAAAATCTAGGTCTTGTTTTAAAGTGCCAATAAAGAATAAAAAGTTATGACAGAATTCATTGAAATGTCGGATTTCACAAATCTCTTAGCGGAATATTTGAATTGTTGTCTCAGAACCTTTCTTGACTTTTATTCGTAAAAGCAAAGCAACCTACATTTATTTCCTGACTTTTTTATTTATTTTTTGTTTCAAAACAAATTGTCATTTTGATCCAACCAACAAAAAAGCACGCATCAATTTTTCAAGGAAAATTCTTCCGCATACCGAAGATAAGTTTTTTGGGCATGCAAAATGAATCTGACGTTTCCTTCCGTCCCGTGATCTATCGCGGTGGGATTTCAAAAATTGTTTCCAAAATTTTCTGCGAAACTGAAAGAGACACACAAAAAGAAATGGGGCGGAAAAATTGACATGCCCAACCAAAGATGCCACAAAATTCTGATCGGAATTCTAAAGAGTTGGGATGCTTGCTGTACAAACAAATATCTGCGTGGCCTTTTCAAGAAGGAAAGCTACAAAAGTTTATCGAGGAAGATCAAAAAATAGTTTTACCAGCAATAGCATGATGTTTGTGGTCAGAAAAAAGTTCTCTCAATTGAAGGCTCTTCTTATGTACTGAAGCATCTTTTTTCCTTATCGATAAAAAACTCGTGAAATCGGTCCGGGTTGATATAAAGATGCGGAAGAGAGGGCATATCTGGAATCAAAGGCTCTCGCGATTCTTTAAATATTGCCTTTGGCCTTGCGGCCTAAAAAACTCTTCCACAACCGGAAGTGTAACAGAAATACCGTTGTTTCCGGTTCCAAAAAGAGAAGGAGCCTTGAAAAGATTGAAGACCAGACAAGTACAGACATGTTTCAACTTGAGAAAAAAATGAAATATAGGTAGGCAAAACTTGTCACTTTTCAGTCAAATATCCTTGGAATTGAATTGACGAATTACCTATCAAAAAGTCAAGAAAAACTTTGTGAAACAAGACTGAAGCACCTACCCAAGGCACAAAACAAACAAATGTGTGGCGTTTTTAGACCGTGGAGTTACAATAACTTTTGAATTCTGACAGTTTCATGACGAAGAACCGGCGAATTTTGGCGAAAAATCAAATGTGGCATTGAAATTTCAACCGCATACATGTCAGAAATAAATGGAGAGAGGAGGTTGCGTGCGGAAACCAATGAAATTTCCGATACCCTTCCGCCGAAATGTCAAAGAAATACACAAAATTATTTTTAAGCAGAAACTCAAAGGGAGAACTAGAGCTGTCAGAAATGCACTAATTTAATTTTTGATCCAATTAGTGCCTCGGACATCATATCATTTTTATCTGCAGCCAGTTTTGGCTAATATTTTTTTGCTCACTCCTTCAGAATCTAGCTGCTACGAGAAATTAATATCAAACAATGGCCATGTTGTGCTAGACCATTTTGCAGACGTCTGACCGCAAAAAACTCGGACAAAAAATGCTGAAGAGCTTTTAATTTCGTTTCCTGTATTTCTTGTTTCAGTATAACATTTCATGTAATTTGATTTCTGAATGTGAAAAAATGATGATTAAAGCAAAATTAAGAGCGTGTGATTTCACATTTTTTTCAATCTTAAAGTGCCCCATCCCCTTTTAGATTCAGAAGCTCCTTTTGGCTGATTACCCGTAATTAGATCAATTAAAGCAATTAACTTCTTGAAAAGGATAACTCAATAATTCACAGTCCAAAGACGAAAGTCGAAAAAAATGCCAGCTTTTACTTTTTACCTTCCATCTTTATGGAAAATTCATCTCATCACTTTTCAATCCCGCCGAAAATGCCTGAAAATAGCCAGACTTTGTTAACGATCGAGCGGAATTTTGACCTTACCCAAGGTTACAAAAATGAAAGAAAAGAGTTCTAACGGTAGTTGAAGCTATCAAAAACAAACATATCAAGACCCTAGTCATCTAAAGCTGGAATTACCTAAATAAATGTAGGTGACCATGGTCCCCTTGTGAAAAAGTAAGTAAGTATTTTAGAGTTCATTTAGAAAGAGAAGAAAATCTGGTCTAACGACCTGGCTTTTTTCGTGAAAGTTTTTTTTGCACAGAGAAAATAACTTTTTGCAAAGGTTTGCCTCTCTCATTAGCCCTGTCACAGAGTTAAGGCAAAGTGAAAAAATATTTTATTTTTTGCCAGAAAAAATATACCATTTTTTTGGGACGGGAAGACATCAAAGCAGAATTACGTGGATGCATGTAATTTTGGCGCATCTTCTCGTGTAAGAAAAGCAAAAGCACCAAGAGGCATTTTGCTGCTCTGTGACCTGATTTTCTTCTCTTTTGCTGCAGAATATAATTTCTCTTACATGTTTGCTTTTTTGCAAACTTCACATGTCTTGCCAATATTTAGTTGTGTAAATGTTTTTCAATGCCAAAAACTTGAATTTCTCAGTATGGAGAAGAGAGGAGCGTGCGAGACTTTTGCTTCACTTCCGGTTGACAATGTTCGTTGAAGCGCAAAGGCAACACAACTACTTACAGGCCCGTCATAGAAACTTGGCTATTTTTGTTTGACTCTACCTTGAAGATTTGAATTAGTGGTATAAGTTAGTACAAGTTAGTATAGGTTAGTATAAATTAGTACAATTAGAAGACAATTGCCAGGAGACACAAGAAAACTAACTAAATGCACAAACATGCTGCCCTACAAGAGTGGCATCTGGCGAGAAACTTGTCATTTATAAGGTTTAAAAATTTAGTACATGACTAGAGCATTTTGTGTCTGTCACAGCAGTCGATTGGCTCTCTTTCCGAGTCTATTTCTTGTAGCAGCAAAGCAAAGGCAAACCACAGGAACAAGTCCCAAGGGGGTATTTTGCAGGATACAGTTCAAAAGTGAAAGCAAGCATCACGAACCACAGACAGACAAGAGAGAGAGCTTTCTAACTGTCGAAGCAAGATACTCTTTGCAAGCATTATACCTACAATCCTACACTCTACAATGCTGTCCCCAGAATAGCAATCGAACTGATTTCAGTTCTACTACACAGTAAGAACAAAAATGTCTTTTTTGTTTGCTCAGCCTCAAATTTGCCCCAGATTCGCTCGTTCTCAGCAAGCCTTTTTTTCGAAGGCCACCATATAGCTCTACTTATCTACTTTTCCTTTAACAATTTTTCCCCAGTTTCAAAACTCCAAGCCCAGCAATTGAAACTTTCTCATTCAGCCAAGGACGAAACAATTTACTAAATACTAAAGAACAATTAGGAGAATATGGTCTATGGTCATGGGGGCCCAAGTATTTAATGGTTTTTCCCGGGGTTGGGGAATTTTTGAAGGCAAAGCTCGGCATGGCGGAACAGATTTTATTATGTCCGAGGTCTTTGCTGAGGTCAAATCTGTGGCCTCAGCTTTAAGGAGGCGAAAGTAATGCTGGCCTCTCTTGCAAGAAAACAAGACATTTCCTTCTCTCTGTGTTTCTGTCTCTGGATAAAAAAGTGTCCATTTAAAAGCAAGTCAGACGCTACAGCTGGCTGGTTGTTGTTTAATAAGTCTGGCAGGGCTAAAGCAGACAAAAAAGTCCAGAATTGGCTCAAGTCAAGCAGAATTCCTGGAGGGTTTTTGTGCATTTCACCCATTTTTCAGGGCATTTTTTGAATCCCTTTAAAGTTCCTTCCCCTCTGTTTGCTCAGGATTTCCTTTCACCCCTGGCACAAAAAGTGGTTTTTAAGTTGCTAAGGTAAGTATTCTTACTAAGCTTGTCCAAGAATTTTGTCCTAGAAATGAAAAGGTTTCCCTGTTAGAGTTACAGTCCACAGGAGAAAAATCATTTGATTGAACGCTTTCCCATTGTAAAATACATGGTTTTTGTGGCTGCAAGAATGCTTTCACTTTACTTCGACGGAGAAGAGCTTAGGGGCCCACTTTTCTTTGTGTATACAGTCCATAACAGAGCATAAGCCCTGGCCTGTACATAACTGTCACCCACCGATGAATTTGAGAGGAAGAAAAATGATAAATTGTGAAATGGTTTTGTAGCAGCAACTTACATACTGCCCTTGAGCTCTGATTCTCCCAAGAGACTTGGGCTTTCACTTTTCTCAGAGAGGAGCAAAACTGCTTTCTAAATGCTTTTGATTTTAAAGTAAGGCTCTTCATGTCACCGTCGAAGTAGTAGCCTATATTCTATATAAAAGATGATGCTGTGTTGACAAGGATGCATGGCCCAAGGGAGAAAATGGACCTGAGAATAAAAAGAGAAAGCAGCAGTTTTACAATACAGATTTCTCGAACCTTTGAAGCAGGATTTCAAATATTGGGTCAATCTGGGATTAGGCATAGCAAAGGTATAAATATTTTCAATGGAATCAAACACCTCTAGACCAAGGTTTTGTATTCTTAGGTTAGGTCCTTCAGAATCAGAGTATTGCAACACTTCTCAAGGTGAGAAGAGAAGAGGAGCAGATAGATAAATTCCGATGTAGTGGTCAAATAAAAAGACAATTCCGCGAAACGAATATAGATTGGTATAGAGCTGTCCGTTATCGGGTAAAGAAAGAGAAAGGGTTTCCTTCTGGTAGTGCTTTTCATGTATTTAATTCCCCATAGTGGGAAAACTATTGGTAGATGGAAAGGCAATATGGCACTGCAGCAGTGAGTTTTTAAGCCAGCGAGCAGCAGCAGATTTTTTCCGCAAAATTAGCTTAGTTGTAAGACCCTGGCTTTTGCAAACTGTCAGAGCAGATTTATCGGCAAGGCCTTGGCTCTATAAATTAATTCTCTCTGGTTGGCATTAAGGGACTACAAGCATTTAATCTTGGCTTAAAACATTTAAGCATTATTTGAAAGAAAGATATTGTAAGGAGATAATTGTCGTGAAACGCAGGTTACAGCTCCCTTGATACTTGCAATAAATCAGTCAGGACAAGTGCTCCAAATTTATAGGTCTGGTTTGATGTGAAAGCAGTTAGTTTGCAAAACCATCATGTCTTTCTTATGAAAAGCTAGATACCTTGTTTAGACTGAGGCTGAGCTCTTGGCCTAGCCAAAGCTATTATTCAGGCACTTGTCATCACTCATGCCAACAGCGATTCATTGCTGAAACGAAAGCCAGGCTCGCCTATCTAGATACCTAGACCTTCAGTGCCGTCGAAGTAAACTGCTTTCTAATGCTCCCTTGGGACTTGAAACCCTTAAAAATCCATCCAGGTTCATTATAGGCCCCCATATCTTCACCGCAATCCTAATGTCATGTTCACACAAGCTGGCATAGTATCTGAAACTCACTTTAAACCCCTTGAACTTGACATTGTACGTAGGAGCTTTTTCATGCTACGATGATCCCCTTATGACCTTTGTTCTCATAAATATCTTTGTGTAGGAAGGAGTCTGTTTTCTTTCTCTCTCTCCATTGTAGATAGGTACAAAAACCTGGGGCAAATTGTTAACTATTGTGTCCTGAGGTCTCGTATTTTCTCATATTCAGTGTGAGCAGAATAGAATACCAAAGTTACATTAGCTGGCTGCTTTGAAAGAAAGTCCTTAGATAGGTATAATTGGATAAAAGACATAGCGATGTCGGAAAATGTGTGCCATTTTGAAGATCTTTCTGCAAGAGAAAGGTGGTTTGTATCTAGTCGTTACACAATTTGTTTCTTTTGTAACTGGATGGTTGAACTCACCCTGTTTGTTGTAATCCAATGGAAGCCAAGGTTGTTGGCGAAATGACATTGAAAATAAGCATCTGCTGGAATTATTTTGTAAAAGTACAATAAACATAAATAGGAACACCTTGTGCCGCGATGCAAAAGCATCTATATTTTCTGCCACTTAGCATAATTGTTTCTTTCATACTTTCGCCTACTCATACAAGGGGTCTCTTCATGTGAAAATTAGAGCTTTAATGGCCATAAATATGGTGTATCCTAATATGCTCCTAATATGGTGACATAGGATGTAATGACTTAATTGATTAGATGATTACGGTCTTTGTATTTGAGTAGCAATCAGAGACTCGGCCTTGCAGTCTTGTCTCTGGTGTTGTCGGTAGCCTTTAATGGCTCTCTCAAGAAGCAAAATATCTAGGTGTCCAAAGTCACCCTGCTACGCGTTACTGCTTCGCTCGACTCCGCTTCGCTACGCTCGTCACCCATTTTTCCTTGCTTCACAAGGTCAACTCATGACCGCACACTCTGTAGCTTTCCTTACCGCAAAATGTCCTCAGCCTCGCAAATGATGATGCAGATACTTTTTCCCCCAACTGCCATTCGACTGGCAAAACACCTTGTAGTATGGGAACAAAACAAACAAATGCCCTGTCATTATGCATGTGATTGGCGAAGACACAAGCGGTAAACATCAGTTAATGAACCTCCCATATCGCTAAAAAGAACCAGTTTGTTCAGGTTATTTGTCTTACAACCTACAAGGAGAGAGAATGCTCTTCTGTATAATATTTGGGCCATTTCGCGAGAGCATCATATCATGGCTGAATGGCTTTAGGAAGCGATTTGCGTTTCCGGACTCTATCTTACTTATATTTATATAGAGGAGAGCTGAAGGAGAAGTAAATGTAGCAAATATAGGCAGCCACATTGATTATATGCTTACTCTTTAAAGTCAAATTCCCTGGTCAGCTGTTTGTTTACATTATTTACGAGCCAGACCGCGTTCCCTTCCTTTTGCAAATAAGGTGTGTTAAGTCGAAAGGACAATAGCTATTGACTGAATAGATATAGGGCGAATCTCATTTGCTCTGCTCGCGGAAAACTATGATGAAAGAGTACGCTCTGGCTAGCATCGAACAAAATACTCCTGGTTTTCTGCCAATTTTTGAGTATATACTCACATAATATAAGGGAGTATTGTCGCCGAAGATGTGACGGGCATTAATCTTGTTGTGCCACTCTGCAAGGCATTAACCGACTTTGTTATTCTTTGTCCTTAGTCACCGCCGTTTTGCAATGTCCCCTCTTATCTCAGAGACTCAAATTGCACATAAATGTGCTGCTTTCTAAACCTTCTGTTAATTTCTGACCAAGTCAAGGATCTTTGGTATTGTTTGTTATGAACTGAAGATTGGCCATCCACCCAAATCTATGTTGATTTCAAAGCTAATACATTTTAAATGCTTAAAATGGCAGCACATTTGGGTGCAAAAATGTACTGAAAAATGCTCGAAATGCCATGACAGATTCAGCTTGTAAAGGACACTTTTACTCTAGTGACCCAATTTCTGAAAAATCTTTGTGTTTCCCGACAAAACGTCCCCGACCAGAGGTATCGATGAATGTCATTTCTGGGAGGGATATTGGGGGCATTTTGTCGGGGCACCGCGGAAATGTCGCGGGATTTCGCCCAGCTATTTCCCAACTATTTTTGTCACTTCAAAGGTTTGACCTCCAAACGTCCAGCAAAAATATCTGCAACGTGGATTCTCCTACTCCTCTGTCTCTCAAAGGAATTTGAGAGTCACTTTGCCTGTAAACAAACCGTGTCACAAATTCGGTCCTCCAAGGCTAACCTTTCATCTATCCGTTTGTAGGTCTTCGTGTCATGAAAGGTTTATGTGGCAGGACCACCACTTTCAGTTTCAATTTCTACAGATTTCGAGATAAGCTCAACGGAGGGGATTTGGAGAAAACTGGCCTCTCCTCTGGATTTCAGATATTTATTTTTCTGCTTCTCTTGGGAGCTCCCAGGAACCCAGGACAGTGGATTCAAGCACATGCAGGCCTTATGTTGACCTTGCCAGGCATGGCCTTTTTATGAATAAAGTTTAGCCTGCCCGAAAACCTGTCTTTGAAGGCCGAGAAAGGCTCCTCGTTTCAGCTTTGAGTGTGCCCGAGACTGATACAAAACTTTTCCATCCCTCACCTCTGGCTCGAGATGCGGGCGCCAACTTTCCCTATAAGGAGGGAATATTCAGGCCCAGGCCGAGACGGGTACCCGTCTTGCCGTTTAAAAGTAATGAAAAATTCTCTAACCCCTTTGAAGGGCACAAACTGCCATGGGTGAAACTTGCGATCAAAGAATATTGAGGGGTATAGTTTTGGCGAGAATTTGAGCGACGGTGCTATGGTGGCTTGAAGTTCGAATTTTCACCTGCTAACTCTTGACTTGCAAAGGAGAATCGCGAGCTAGGCGAAGACTTTTCGCAGACTTTGAAAAAGTTGCCTTCTTGCCATCCCTAGCTCTCCACTTGAAAGTATTGAGAAAGTCATTTTTAGGCAAAGGGCGACGACGAGTTAAAATGCATTTTTTGGCCACAGTTTCACAGAAAAAAATCATTTATTTCATATCATTTATATGTTAGGACAATAAGATAAACAACCTTTTATCATGAAAATCATAATTCTATGTATTTGTTTATGTTTGGGTTAGAAAATACAGAAATTCGTTCGCTACAGAACTTAGAATAATAAGGTCTTGGTTATTGCATCAATGGTTTGAATTTGTTATTAGGATAATTATTAATTGTTTTATGATAACTGCTTGGTTTTCTTTTGTTGGGAGGGTGAGTTTTCGGAGAGAGAAATCCCTAGCTCATAAATTTTTGCAGCTCGAAAAAGGGACTCTACACAGTTCTGTTCTTCTTCTAATGCCTTGCTTATAGGCTTCTTTTCTAAGAAAATCTTCTAGTATGTATTCATAGCTTAGTCAGCTTCCAGTTTTACCACCATTGTGCACGCACACTTCAAGGAACAGCAACTATGGTCCTTTGTTGTCTATGCAAGTTGGAGTGAGGAGAGTATTTTAGGCTTAATTTCAGCCTCTGGTCGTTGGGTTAAGTATACGCAGAGGCTTGGCAAAACTGGACTACTAATAGTAATATCCAAAAATCTTTTCGCTCATGTTCTCAGCACAATACACTCTTTCTTTGGATTAACCATTTCTGTATGACATAAGCTCTTCTTATAAACGCCGAGAGGCTGGCTGTTATCGTTTAAAACACATCCAGGGCGCCTCTCTCTTGACCCTCTTTATAATGGTTAGTGTTATTCACTTCCGGTTCTCGGCAATGTCTTTAATA
>JAAUYL010066204.1_pt1 | contig 13418 bp, 13 predicted proteins | sample 7278011 | NCBI WGS metagenome assembly JAAUYL01 (sample SAMN14350225, study PRJNA611818) | marine sediment metagenome | isolation source: surface marine sediment (1.8m) | place: French Polynesia: Moorea | collected 2018-08 | reverse complement strand
GGAGGACATGTGACATGGGGGCGAACACCATGACATATGACACCTCGATTATCCGGAGAAGAACCCTCAACACATGGAGGTTGCGTGACCAAAGTTTCTTCAGATTTGTTTCTTCTTTTTGCCATCAAGATCATCAATCTCATATATTGTACGGACAGAGGTGGCAACGCCTTCCGGCCTCCGGGCTTTCGATTTTGAAATACAATCCTCATAAATAAATATATTCTTACCCTTTGACTATGGCAGATTCGCTGACGAGTCCAAGGGTCTGCTTGGAAAAATTGGCTGCTATCGATAGATTCGAGTCGATGTCTTTTCGGAAAAGAACATCATGGGGAACGCCTGCGCCCTTGTGGAGGCCGCCAACCGTCACCTGCTGAATGATCCGAGCCAGGTGGCTGATCACCGTCATGTTGCTACCAGCTCCGACGATCTCCAAGAACTTCTCGTAGCTCAAGAACATCACATTTGTGTTGTCCCACTCGGCCCTCAAGGTGAGACTGGCGGTTTTGCATTGACTTTGCGATGTCACCATTCGATGGAGTAAATCTGTTAGGCAGTAGCAAATTTCGCCTCTGGCAAAAGTAGCATGGAGGTGTGGCAAGTCCTTGATCATTGCACGAATTTTCCCCGACTGGATTATGACAAAGCCACCAGCGAGATCGGGTCTGTCGAGGAGGTTGGCACCCTTTGGAAGACTCACTGTTTCGATAGCGCTTCGCACACGCATCATGGTGTCGTCAGACTTGATGCAGAAGATCCTCAGCAAGGTGTTGATCGACTGGTACGACTGGATCTCATCATTGCCAAGGACGCTATCTGGGTCGATCTTCTTTAGTCGACGGCGGCTCCGCTTCTTGCTCATCTGCCTCGGATTCGCCGTGCTCTTCATGATGGAGATGTTGTCCACGAGCCGAGGGGCTTGCGTGGCGTTGGCAGCCCCGTCGGCAGCATGCCCCCAAATGAATGAGGCGAGGCAGATGCTGAACACGACGAGGGCAACGACCAAAATGTCCGAAAGCGCCCACATCGTTGAAGCAATCGGCTACTCGTGATCGCGCAAGGAATGTTGGCCGTGATGGCCACCAAGACCTTGACACGAAACGGGATTGCACTTTGCAATCTTGATGACGGATGACAAAAACACAAAAATGTAGGAAGATACAGGAAAGATAGAGATTCGAAATCAAAACAAACACAGACTTTGACACCAGCGCTGCCAGATGCGCAGAGTCGTTTTCTGCATTTCGAAGAATTTCCTTCTCCTGACTGTGATTATAATAACATCTGGGATCACTAACAAATGGACACTTTAAAAGTTCAAAATGGATTTCATTTCTTTTTGGATTGAATTCTTGACACCAAGGCGACGCCTTTTTCTGAATGACGCAGGTATCAGTATCAGTCATTTGCGTAGTCACCAGCGCGTGTGAGCCCAAAAATATACCTCAGAAATGCGCGCAAAGTTACGTAACATGCAGCAGAATAACTGAGACGCGGGACTAAAGATTACTTTTATGTTCTCTTTCATAAAATGCGTAATTAGCCAAAATACTTAAATTTTCTTAATTCTTACTCAAATATGGTCTTCGCGACGATTCTTCCGTGTTGGTGGTTTCCCCAGAATGGCATCTTTGTAGAGAGAATCGGCACTTCGGCAGCTTTTGAAGATTTTCGCAATAACCGCCTGCACCCCGAAAGCGGTGACGAACCAGAACACATAGATGATGACCTGAGCGGTGACCCAGATTTCAGGGGCGCAGTAGTTCGGGTCCCCGGGGTGGGTGCTGTCCTCGTCCGTCCTCGCCCGCTCAGCCAGGTAAATCCAGAGAGATCCAAGAAGGGTGCACAACAGCGTAATGAAGTACAGGACGAACAGGATCATCGTTCCGCAAAGGCCGGCGAGAAGGTCGGCACAGGCTCCTCCAACCCCGGGACAGCAAGACCTCAACACGCTCGGGAATACTCCGATGGTACAGTTAGCCTACAAGAAGATGTCGTTAACTATTTAAGTCCGTGATCGTAATCCAACCAAACTTACCCAGGTGCCAACAACGAGATACAGAGATCCCGTGTATTTGAACCACTTGATCAAGTTCCCATCCAGCAAAGGGTCGTTCCACGACGACGTGTCGATAACCCTCATCTTGCACCTGTCCCCTCGGGTGTAGCCCAGGACCAGCATTACGGATCCCAATCCCAGGGCGAAGACGGAAATGAAGCAGCCCAGAGCATTGGCGACCTCCCCTGCTCGGTTGGCTCGATAATATCCGACATGCGGGTCTCCTCTTCTTGGCATGATAATTCAGTTTTTTTTCCAATTGAATGATAATTCTATGTCTAGCCAAGATCACTGGACAATAATATCGATCAATTCAATTTCACGAATTTTTCGAAAAAATATTTTTTGCGATAGGAAAATTAATTATTCAGGGTTCTATTATATTTTTCCGCATTGTTCATTGGAGGTGCTTTTTAAATATTTTTTAGCGTAACTGAGAACTCTCCTTCATTAGACAGCTGAGCTGAGAGCAGCTGCCAGCTTGAAGATAAAGTAAACAAAACGCAAGAAGATTGAAGAAATCGAACAACCAACAGTTTCCTGTCAATTTCTGAGCTTGAAAAAGATTCGATCGTCATGTTGACATTAAAATTGAGCCGGCTCTTGGCAAGGAGTAAGCCGTGCACATCCCTCTTGACGAGGAACACTCACTTCACATACGTCGCAGACCCGCCGATGGAGAACATGGGTAAGTCATTTTCAGAGAGAAAATTGTCAATGAGATTGATTCAATTTTGTATGATTGTTCAGGTGAAATGACAAAGATGACCCTTCTGCAATCCATCACAAATGCCATGGATATTGCCATGGCGACAGATCCAACAACTGTCGTATTTGGCGAGGACGTCGCCTTCGGCGGAGTGTTTCGTTGCACAGTCGGCCTTCAGGAGAAGTACGGGAAAGATCGAGTTTTCAACACACCCCTTTGCGAGCAGGGCATTGCTGGCTTTGGGATCGGAGCGGCTGCTGCGGGCGCCACCGCGATCGCCGAGATCCAGTTTGCCGACTACATTTTCCCGGCCTTCGACCAGCTCGTCAACGAGGCCGCCAAGTTCCGGTACAGGTCTGGCAACCTCTTCGACTGCGGAAGCTTGACGGTCAGAGCGACGTGGGGTGCCGTCGGCCACGGAGCTCTCTACCACTCGCAAAGTCCCGAAAGCTATTTCGCTCACACACCCGGTCTAAAAGTTGTCATACCGCGGGGTCCGGCCATGGCGAAGGGCCTGCTGCTGTCGTGCATTCGAGACAAGAATCCCTGCATTTTCTTCGAGCCGAAGATCCTTTACCGCTCCGCCTCGGAGCAGGTGCCCACCAAGGACTACGAGCTCCCCATTGGCAAGGCCGACATCATTTCGCCAGGTACAAAGATAATTTGCAAGTTGGAGGAAAAAACATGATTAGAACTATTTTTTCAAAAGGTGACGATGTGACTTTGATCGGTTGGGGCACTCAGGTCCACGTCCTGAGGGAGGTTGCTCAGATGGCGCAAGAAAAACTTGGTGTCGGCTGTGAAGTTATCGATCTGGTTTCAATCTTGCCCTGGGACACTGAAACGGTTTTCGAGTCGGTCAAGAAAACGGGCCGCTGCATCGTCGCTCACGAGGCTCCCCGCACGTCCGGTTTCGGTGCCGAACTATCCGCTTCCATTCAGGTTTGGCTAATGTTTTCCATCATCTATGTTTCTGAATTTACAGAGGGTTTCTTTTATTTCAGGAAAATTGCTTTCTTAACTTGGAAGCTCCAGTGCAACGCGTCTGTGGCCATGATACCCCGTTCCCCCTCATATTTGAGCCATTTTACTTGCCCGACAAATGGCGGTGTTTCGACGCCATCAAGAAAATCATTGAATATTAAAGAACTTGTAGAAGACTGACAAGACACGGCCTGCCATGATGAAAAGATCTATTTTGAGTCAGTGAGACCAGTAGAGCTTGGACAAACGTGAAGACCTACCTACCATTATGTTAACCAGAATTTTGATTCTCAAACCACGAGCTCAATATTAATTGGCAATGCAATTTATTTGTGAAGATTCATTTCAATGACTATATTCTATCATACACTTTGTGTTACCCTAAGATCCTACATACAGTTATTTTAGTAACAGCAAGACATCGTGTTTTTTTGCGTTCGCTAATTAAAATTCTATAATACAAAACATTTTGAACAGTTGTAATTTGCATTCTCTTCGTTCACTTTTTTCTGCATCATTTTCAGTTTCAACTGACGTGAATATCGGGTTGCATTTTTTCATTGATCCATCTCTCCTAGAGAAACGATTCGCGATCGCTGATGACTCGCACGCCCTTGGGTGTGATCTGGAAGTGGACCGGCGAGGGACTCTTGAGGTTCGAGGCCATAGTTGCAATATTCTCTTTGTCCTCCTTGGCTGTGGTCAACAGGATCTTGTCGACCTCGACCTCAGTGTCGTCCTTGATTACTTGGTCGGGTTGCTCAGGCTCAGGATTGCTAACTACGGGTTCAACACGAGGACTTTTCTTATCTGCACAAGAAGCCGGTCTTTGTTCAGCGGTGGCATCATCACCATCATGATCTACTACTGCGGGACACACAGACGTTGCAGCAATACTGTTATCTCTACAGGGAACCGACATTTTCGAGTCTAGAAGCGGCGACGATGCGACTGCTGTTGCTGTTTCTGGACTTTTAGGGGAGCATGCACTGGAATTATAATTCTTAACGGTAGGGGAGGTTGAGGTTGTGGTCATAGTGGCATTGTCACTCTTGGAACCGGAAGTCTCAACCTTGTCCAGAGCTGGGTTAAAATTGTTAGCATCATCATTCTCCTTAGTTGGGACATATACAGCTAGAGGAGGAGGTGGGGCGTTAGCAGTTTCAGTCTCAAGAGGCGGAGGAGGCAGGGGTTGATCATCCTCCGCAATCATGCATTTTCCGAGAACAGACTCGTGATCGCGATCGTCGGGAGTCTCGTCGCTGAACTCATCCTCTTCCTCGATGTTGCCATCATCACCATTCTGACCGGCATCGATCATGGCGAACTGCTCTTCGGCTTGATCATTTTGTTTCATGGGAGTTTGGCATGCACTAATTTTAGTATCGACAACGTCGTTCTCATGTTTAACATATGATTGCATAGAGATCAGGTCATGGTTGGCGGTGGTAATATACTCACTGTTTTGTGATTATCAAGATTTTAGAGAAAGCATAAATATCAATTAGCAATGGACATACCAAGTACTTGAACTAGATAAATAGTGTGAAACATAGACTATAGAGATCAACGAAAATTAGTATTAAAGTTTGTAGCTATTAAAAGTAGGTTCATTTTGAGTTATTTTCTGACAGGCCAAATGGTCATTCATGTTTTCTTTGGCATTGAGCACCAGTCATGGATTTGGTGGACGGAGAATGGAGACTATCACTGAGCGCGGATCTTACTTTGTGTCGCGTTTGCTGTCATCGTCGGAGTCTTTGTACAGGTTCGTCTTTCTTATGTAGTCGATCACGGCGTCGGGAACGAGGAATCGAATCGAGTCACCACGCCTCACCGCTCTCCTGACCTTGGTCGAACTGATGTCATTGGGGAATCGCTCCGTGACAAAATGGATGTTATCCTTCATGGAAAGGGTGACACATGGGTCAATTGGTATTTTTATGTTTTTCATCGAAAGACTGACTTGGTATTTGTCCAGCGTGTCGTGCTCGTAGACGTATTTCTTGGGATCGGTGCCCTCTCTCGAAATCACCACAAGGCCGTAGTCTCGGGCAATGACGTTTATCTGGAGGCGACAAAGATTAAAAAGAGGCGGAAAAAGCTATCAATTTTGATCATTACATCTTCTTCCAGCCAGAGGCCGGGAACGCTGAACGACTCAAGGAGGTCGCCTCCGCAGATGAAAAGTACTCTAGGAACAACGCCAGACGTCAAGGTTGCAATGTTGTCCGGCAGCCAAGGGGCTTGAGGTTTAGTCTGGTCTTGCACCGCTTCTGTAATCTACACAAAAGAAAAGAGTAATATTTAGAAAGTCATCAATCGTCAACAGATTTCCAAATAAAAAATATCTAACCAGTTTGTTGTATTCGTCAAGCACAGCCCTGGTACGGGTCCACTTGGACTGATCCACCTCCCAAGTTGAGCATTTGACAAAATCGTAGTTCGCCACCGCCAGCTCGGCCATCTTGACCCTGTGGGTGGCGTTGGCTTGAGCAAGACTCTGAAATGAAAATGTTGTTCAAATAAAGAAGATAGATACCTATTTAAATATCTTAGAGTTCTTCATGCTTTGCTTTACCTTCTTTTCGTAAGCATCGTTGACGGGTGATATTATTCCTCCAAGCACCGGGATGCCCTTCTTCGTCAAGTGATCTTTCGCAAGCTCTGTAAATTCGTCAACCTCAACCCAAAGTTAATTTAATGGCTTTGACAAAAGGCTTACCAAAAAGTCTCAGGTGCATGTGAGTAGGAGGGTTAAAGCTTCCGCCGGCCAAGAGTAGAACCGGCCGGACCGTTGACGCCGCCATCCTCGGGCTCGCTGTCGCTGACAGGCTACACTGTTTTGTTTCACTATTTTTTACCTGTTAAAACACAAGAGCCAAGACATTTCGTTAGTACTTTGCAATCTCACTTGGAATCACTGATGTTGCAGCAGGTGGTATCCTGTGGCCTCAATAAGAAAGGAGGCCGATTCGAGGTCGCTTAACCAGGCCAATGCTCACCTGCGACAGCTGACAACCGCTCTCTCCTGGCCCCGATGTAGTTTCTTTTCGGTTACGCCAAGCAATGTTTGTACCAAAGAGCTATTTGGTTTGTACTTTATCTTGTGAAGTTGAGGATCAGCAAAACCGGAGAGGAGCGTATTCCGTTTTTCAGTCTCGACTCAGTTTACTTTACTTTCTTTTTGCTTCTTCCTCCCGCCTCTAACCAGAGCAAGAGTCTCACCCTCCCTCTCTCTGCAGAAAATCAATAAACTGAGAGTTCGTATCAACTGCACTAGACCACTTGATTTGGATGCTGAAAGCATATAAAAATTAGTGTCAAGTGGACTAAAACTGACAACGAAAATATCAGTAATCAAAATTTCACATACTCTCAGCTTCTCAGATTTACCGCTTGTCTTTGTCCGCCACGGAAATTGATTTGATTTGGATTTCAAAAACCTTCAAAGAATTGTGAGGAAAAATTGTCGTGAAATTAAGGAAGTTCCTGTAATCCGATCGCCATGGCTCGTACCAAGCAAACCGCTCGTAAATCCACCGGAGGGAAGGCCCCCCGTAAGCAACTGGCCACCAAGGCCGCCAGGTAAGTTGCGGTTCAACCTCGTCAAGAAGCCGATCTTTTTTAAATCAAAATTCAAATGCTTGAGAATAAGAGTCTTTTTTTCAAATGCCACAAAAATTTCACCTTTAGCGTCCTTGCAAACCGTTCACATTTATCTATTTCAATCCTTTCAACTGGCTGACTCGCAAGATGGTTTGGATTTTTTAACTTGTGGGCTGTGGCATTAACAAGCATGCTATTTTTTCAGGAAATCCGCGCCCTCGACCGGAGGCGTGAAGAAGCCCCATCGCTACCGTCCCGGTACCGTTGCTCTTCGTGAGATCCGTCGCTACCAGAAGTCGACCGAGCTCCTGATCCGCAAGCTGCCCTTCCAGCGCCTGGTTCGTGAGATTGCTCAAGACTTCAAGACAGATCTCCGTTTCCAGAGCGCCGCCATTGGCGCCCTTCAGGTGAGTTGGACGAAAAGTCAATCTGAGGTAGCTCTTAAATCGTTTCGAATTTTCTTCTTTGCAGGAGGCTTCCGAGGCTTACTTGGTCGGCCTCTTCGAGGATACGAACCTGTGCGCCATCCACGCCAAGCGCGTGACCATCATGCCGAAGGACATCCAGCTTGCCCGCCGCATCCGTGGTGAGCGTGCCTAAGCTGGCAATCTTCCCCGAAGCGACGATGATCTCTCGTTTTCGTACATTGTACCTAAGCATCATAATTCCTCAATAACTCCATTATTTGAAAATCCAAGACGACAAAGGGAGCGCTCGACTCTCTTATTTGAACCTTTTCCTCTACTATATGTGTAAGAATTTCATAACTGCAACTTGCTCCACGCCCTTTTCTCGAGAATACCAAATAACCCAGTAGAAGGATAATCTAAAAAACGAACATATTACTGCCACAAAAGTATCTCTCTTTAAAACGATGATAATTCCAAGAAAAACAAGTACAAAATCTATCTAAATATCTTGCATTAGACATCTTTAAAGTAACCTGAAGGACTCAAATCCTATTTAAAACTCGGAACATTACTGTAGTTTATGCTCTCTTTTGTCTTGCTTCAAAAAGAAACCATTTGAAAATTTGAAATAAATGTTTGAGAATAGAAATCTTGTTTTAATTGTATTTTCATATAGATTCGCAGTTATATAGCACACATAAATTGCTTTCTTTAATCACAAGTATCTCCAGATAATTAATGGCCACCTGTTTCGTAGATATCGTTGTATCGTTACAATACTTAAAATGGGACAATGCAGTCATTCGCGCTTGATACTGTGAGAAGGCCAAGGGGACGGATTTCCATTTACTATTTCAAGTAGTGACCTTTTGCGGGATCATGCTGCTCAACTTGCCGGTGATCTTGGACCCCGGAGCAAAGTCCGGGAAGGTCTTGAAGCCATCCAGACACTCCACGGTTCCATCCTGCTGGATGTTCAGCGGATAAGAGAGGACCTGGCCGGGGGTGGTCGACCCCGTGGGCCCAGTGTACATCTGCCAGTTTTGCAAAGCCATCGTCTTCACCTTCTGGACGCAGTCCATGGTTCCGGGATAGCGGAAGACGGGATCGGAGTACCGAAAGTGCTCCGCCCACAGGGACATCCTGAAGATGTGCACGTCTCCGTGGGGGTTGTTTTCGGGGAAGGCCGGCTGCCACGAGCCCACGGCCATCTCGGTGTCCCTCGTGCCTGCCATCGACCTCTGATTGATGTTTGCGCTGCCGACGATAATGTAAGCGTCGTCGACGATCATCATCTTGCTGTGGACGTAGATCGGGAACCTCAGGGTCTCCCTAAAAACAAAATGAAATGATTTTGATTTTCGCTTTATAAACATTTTCCGTCTTATTTTATACCTGAACGTGGCAGCGTTGGGCTCTGATGGTGGCTCGAGGCGGTCTAGGTGCTCGCCAGCAAGTTCGCGTTTGCCGGGACACAAGAACAACAAGTAGTCCGTGGGGTGGCCGGTATTTCCGGTCTCTTTCAGGGCGTCGCCCACCTTTTGGTACATCATCTCGATCGTGCGTGTCTGCCAGTAGAGGATCTCCTGTATGGGAGCCGAGGCCGGGTCGCCCTCGGGGAACATCGGGATCATGATGTAGGCTGTAAACCTCTGTCCCAGGTAGATTTTGTCGACGATCTTTTGCGCGATCTCGCACGGGATAGTGTGGTGGCAGTTGACGTCGTCGTTCTGGAGCCAGGAGTAGGCCGAGCCAAGGAAGTACTGGTTCTCGATGTAGATGAAGTTCTCCGCATTCCTGATCATTTGGATGTAGGCCTGGGCGATCGATGCGTCCACCATTCGGCCTTTTTTCGAGTTGAGCTGTAAAGAAAATGTTTTTAACCGCGAGCTAATAGCTCGCTAGGGTCTAAATATTACTTTGTTGTTCTTGTTCTTGTTCTTCTTCTTCTTCTTCTTCTTCTTGGCATGAATGTTCCTCGAGCGAGGTACTGAAATAGCAGTTTATCAGATGCTTATTGAGACTTGCTAAGCTTGGCCATGAATGTCCAAGTATTTCCATTGTCCAAGCATGTCCAAGCAAATTCAAGCATGTCTAAACTTGTTTTATTAGTGTTTCTTACAGATCCTTGGCATTTCTTTGTTTTCTTTGTATTTTCTAGTGTACTTCTTAGTACTTCGTAGCATTTCTTTTCTTAGTATCTTGGTCGTTCAAGTAGCTCTTGCTAAATAAAAAAATCTGGAAAAAGTAATTAGCGTATTTTGACTCACGGCCTTGGCCTTCTGCTCGTCGAAGATGGCCGAGTCCGAGGTGATCGAGCGAAAGAACTGACAGCTCCAGGCCCGCTGCTGATCCATGTCCAGTGGTGCGTTGATGTCGATGCTGGTCTGACGCAAGTCAATCAGGTCGCCATACTTGGCGCCCTGGACCTGCCAGCGGTCGTGGAAGTTCAAGAAGACGTCGTAGGCGATCAGTCCCTCGACGTAGCAGTGGATGTCGTGCCAAGGCTCCCTCGGGCCCTGGTACGGGCTGAGCATCTTGGCGTTCGAGTTGCGGAAGTCGCCGTCGTGCTCGTTCAACAACGTCTTGAACAACTCGTGATCGGGAGTGTCGTAGCGTCCTCCCGTGAGATCGAGGCCGCCAACATAGGCGACCAGACGTCGCGCTCCGTCGCCGAAACAAGAGGGCGCGTCGGCGATCACGCTCTTCTGGTGATGCGTGTACGCTCCGGAGCTGAACTGGTTCTGGAGGACGTCGGTCAGCTCGTTGAGGCTGCCAAGCTCCCTGGGGGCGAGGGCCGCCGTCACTTTGGTCTTCTTGAAGTAGTTGTACGTCTCCATGTCGTGCGTTCCCATAAACCCTTTTTCTCCTGGCAAAAATCAAGGCATTTGAAATACGAAAATCCTAAGTCCCTAAGCAATAGACTTACCCAAGATTTCACCGGAAGTCTTCTCGGACCAAACCATAACATAGACGGCGACGCCCTGCTCTGCCTTGTTGACGAGAATCTCGCCAAGGGTCCTGCTGTCCTTAGCCAAATCGGGACCTCTGAAGAGCTGAAGCTTGTCCCACACCGCCCATCCAGTGATGCAAATGATCTCTTGTGCGTTCATGATCGTGTTGTAGAGGTCGGTCCAGCACGACCTCGGGTTGTGAATCTGCCCGTCGGGCCTCTCCATCGCCGTGAACTGAGGCATGTTGGGAAGGCAATGCGCGTCTTGATAAAGGGTCACCCTAAAAAAGTCGTGAAATTGAAATCGTTCAACAGTGAGAAAATAACAAAAGGCAAACCTGCAGTTGTTGTGCATCGGGAAGTAGCAGTCGACCTGATAGGTCTTCTCCAACGAGGCCTTTGAGCGGAACTCGACAAAGATGTGGAGCTGGCCATTGCTCTTCCCGCTCTTCTTGAGAATGTTGTACCAGCCCTCTCTGGTCTCGCCGTTCAAGAGGGACGAGGTAGGAATCGACACCGAGCCGATGTACTCGGAGTAGGCGTGGTCCTTGTCCCTGATCTCGAAGATGAGATCTTCGGCGAAATGACAGACTTCGACTCGGTACATTTCGTTCCACTCGGGGTTGAGGTTGTTGAGGACGACGCTCGTCTTTGCCAGCTTTGCGCGACCGAGGCGAACGTCAACGAAAGGATCGGTTACATCCTTCTTATCGACAAGTTTTGAAACCCATCCTTCCATGTCCGGCAACCCCTGGGCGGCGCGGACCTCGATGATCAGGTGGCCGTGCAAGAAGGTCTTGCCCTGGCGGTAGGACGGCATCCCGGACTTGCTCATGATCTTTTGGGTATTGCTGATCGTCTTCCCGACTGTTTTCTTGATGATGTTCATGCTGGAAAGTTGTAGTGAAAGAAACTTTTGTTATGAATCAATTTCTCTGACTAGAAGTGACTGCAAAAATCAAAGTGAATACGCATATTGGTGAACAAGTGAACAAGATAAGATAAGGGGAAGCTTGAAGCAGAGCTAAGCAAGAATAGCACGAAAAAGATTATTTTATTTGGCTTGATGTGTATACTCAAGTGATTTGGGTGAACAACAGTTGATTTGGTGATAACTAAAAATTACCTTGTCAGAGACAAAAAATATGGTTACATATGAGATAAGCGAAAAGTTAAACTAGAGCAGGCCAAAAATAGCAATGACAGAAGGTCTGCTATAATAGCAATGAAACCTGATATCCTATAGCATTGGCAATGGGAAATATTTATTCCCTATTTGAGTTAGTCATATGGATTGTATGACTATCGCATTTGTGTCTAAGAGGATAATTTCTCTGTATATTTGCAAAAAGAGTGATTAGCGAACATTTCAAACCGTGCACAGCTATAATATTTTGAGGTGAAATGGTGCTTGATAAGGTCTGAAATCATGCAATTTCAAGTAGTTTGTTTGTCATTCTCCGGAACCCACCAGCATATTTGAAGGTCTGTTTCTGTCATTTTATGCAAGCTGTTTACGTGAAAAAGTAAAGGAAACTTGATATCTTTATGTTCAGTAGACACATTGAATTGACGTTTGTTTGTACATCATGTATTTTTGTTCCTTTTAAAATGCCAAAAGCAGTTATGACCATCGGCCATTAGTGTACGAAAAACAAAGCAACCAAAAAGTTACGAGTCACATGATCTTGATTTAGTTGGTTACATACCACTGCAAGACCTTGGCAAGTCTTGAGAAGAAGTTAGAGATGGGGATGAGGGGGTTATGTTAGATCGCCTTTGGCGGTGGCTCTGCAATTTGTAAGAATTTCGATTTTTGTTTCTGCCGAAAACCGGTTTCTTCGATGGTTTCGAAACTACAAAGTACAATCACAGCCTCGTTCGACTGCACCCAAGAGGGTCACGCGATAAATTGTTATTTGTTACCGTGCTGCTGCATACAACCAATAATGATATCCTTCCTGACGTTGTAATTTTCTTTTTCTTACCTGTCAAACAAAAGTTTCCAAATCTTCTGATTCTGAGGCACTTGTTTTAGTTAATCACTACGCTGGATGCCGACGAATGTTGACGTTAAAGACGGTGTCTGTTTATAATATCACACACAGTTTTGCTTCGATTCTCTTCCTGTGTTGCAGCACTTCACATTTCCATATGAGCACTGGACGAGGGCTGCTCAAGCTGAAGTCCCACACACACACACGTTAAAAAATCAAGGTTGCCTCGCCTGCCAATGCTGGAGCGCGAGTAAATGATGCCTGCTTGTGCTGTATGTAGACTCACATAAACAATGTTTCAGAACTATTTTAGCACTTGAACGTGCAGATCCCAAGATCCTGGTTGGAGATAATATTAGGCAACAACATGTGTTGCTGCCCGAAATAGATTCTAAGTACACAGCCGAGAGACAATTCTTTCCACAGGTATGCGCAGATTACGTAGGAGGATCTGCCAGCTCAAGGAAGATCACTTGTATTGGTCGTCGCCCGACGCAATCTTGATGCAGAGCCACTTGTACTCCTTTACAATTGAAACTTCACTTCTCCTGTACACACTTTCGGAAGTACATATTCTGTTCTGAGATTGACGGTAATTCACGGCCTAGCCTTTTATTTTCGGAGCTGGTGTGTGCTCGTCTCGTGGTTCAACAACTGAAAGATCGTAAAAACAGTGGTTGTCAACAAAGTTGTG
>JAAUYL010034242.1_pt1 | contig 13423 bp, 6 predicted proteins | sample 7278011 | NCBI WGS metagenome assembly JAAUYL01 (sample SAMN14350225, study PRJNA611818) | marine sediment metagenome | isolation source: surface marine sediment (1.8m) | place: French Polynesia: Moorea | collected 2018-08 | reverse complement strand
AGTCAAGCGTGGCGACATTCTTAATGTGCCATATTAGATATTGTTCACCATCACTAAAGACTTACGCGGATTTAAACTGTTTTTGCAAGTTTTAACTTGATTTTGAGAAGAACTATGAAACACAGGTCTTATTAAAGAAACCGAGGTGGTGCGTTTGGCAAAAAAGTCATTCAACCTGCTACAGACTAAGAATACGATTATTGCGTTAAATAGTGCGTTTTTCGTTATTTTTATCGTTTTAATTCATTTATTTTATTTCGTTCAGATATCTTTGAGAAGGATCATGTGGAAGGCATAAACATGATCTTACAGTAATAAGGATAACGACATCAATTTCTCTTCTGTATTGCTGTTATAAGGGGTTGGGTTGTCCTTAAAATTCTATGTGTGCAAGTAAAAGTATTGAATTTCAATTTAATATCTAAAGAAGCATCACAATTATGGTTTGCTTGTTCTCAAATTCCATGGTTGCTTGCTTTTGCCTAGAAAAATGTTCATGCAGGCTGTTGTATCAGTGCACAGTGCATCATAAAATGATTTGGCATGCGTATAAAAGACCAAGAGCATGGACAAGAGTGATGTGAGAAGATATCTAGTCCACAATTTTCGCTTTATGTGTCAAAACTGAAAAGCCAGATTGAGTAGAATGAACGTGAACGTGAAGCTATACACAAAAATTGACCTGAAAAGGCATTTACCAAAGCAAAGCTCTCTCAATTGACAATTGACTACTTGTACCACTTGCAACACAACACTGAGTAAAGCATGACAAAAAGCTTCGAAAACATCCGCCAGGGGGAGCATACGTAAAACCCCTCAAATCGTTGACCAAGATTGCTCTACAGAGAGGCAGCTGTTTAGCTGCAACTAAAGCCTAAATGTGCTTAAATATGTGACTTTAGTGAAGTCAAATTGTATTTTTAAAAAACCAGACAAAGTTTTTTTACGGCAACTTGACACTGAAATCCAAGCCTGGGCCACACTCGTAGAAGGGGCAGCAGTATCTCTCCTTACTATCATTTTGAATAAGCTACCATCTTTACTTTTCTAAAGTCAGGGTTTTCTAAAAAAAACTGCACTAAAATCTATGGATATTCAAAAGGATTCCAATAGGTTAATCTTGAGAAACTCGACTTTAGACAATTTCAAGATTTTTCTGCAGCCTTTAACAGCAGCTGCAAAACTCCACTTTTGCAGTTTGTCAATTTCTTTTTAACTGCCCTGTAACCCTTGGCCTTAAAATAGATTTTTTAAAGCAAGCAAAGATGTGCTTGATTAAAATAACAGATAACGATTCAAAAAGCTGAGATTTTACAATTTTTGCCCGAAAATACGAGTAGATAATCCTTTGTTAATGAACACTTCTAAGCTTTTAAAAATGCGACAATGAAGTCAAACATAGCTACATTTTTCCTGGACAATTTCAAAGCATTTTGTCAGGATTTTTGAAAGGCAAAGAAAGGGCTTGGTTGCTTGTGTAGCATCAGCTCAGTCACAAAATCGTCCCAATTTTCAATAGCATTTTTCTCCCGAAAAAAAGCCAAAAATTCCAGAGGTCCTTTGACTTTTTTTGAAGAATACCTTTTCGAGGAATGTGGGACTTGTAGAAGCACACAAGCCATTTTTCAGCTACCCCCAAAATCGTCATAAATATGTGTAACAAAAATTCTTTAAGCAATTGTTAAAGCCAAATAATCGAAAGATGAATAGCGTCTCAAAAGCTGTTCCTTGACCTCACAAGAGTGGAGGGGATCCACGGGGTGAAAGAGCTGAAAATGAAGCTAAAAATGGGCGCAAGCTCGAAACCTACTCAATTGTAGAATTGCGGCTTTTGTCGTAGAAAAAAAGAAAATTCTCCCCAAAAATTTGGGCAATTGTAAACCAGCCTTTTAAAAGCCACCCCTCCTCCTCCTAGAGTTTTAAAAAGATCACCCTAGTTTTACAAAATTCACCTGGCATTTTTTGTGTAGAGTGAGGCAAAAAACTGGGATATTTCTCGGGTGAAAATAAGTTTTATCCCATCACGAATAATAATTTCTAGCACTGTCAAACCATCTCCGATGCCCTCTTTGATCAGAGATAATTGAATTTTCCAGCGCAAAAAATGCCTAGAAATATGTGCTTTTTTGCGACGAAAACGGTCAGAAGTTCATTTTTGGTTGTGCGTTGATTTTTGCTGAATCTTGCAAAAAATACTTGCGCTTGGACATTACAAAAAAATTTATGCCAACTATCGTTTTTATTACAACTCAATCAAGGAATTATCTATTGAATTTTCGGTTATTTTTTGGCAAAAAAAATCCGTAAATTTAACGGTTTTGCAATCTCTGAAATGATTCCAAAAATGTCCCATTTTCAATTAATCGATCTCCAACCCTAAAACAGAAGCAAATCGGTTGAATAATTGATAAAATTCGAATGCTCTTACAAATAAGGAATTCAAATACGTCATCGCATTTGTACCACTTCAAGAATCAGAATTATCCAAAGGTGGCGCTAGTATCGTTTAATTCCATAGCCAAAATCAGAGCTCAGAAGTTAGGCGCTCAGGAACTCAAGCCGAGATGCTGAGTGTGATAAAAGCTGTCATTCCACCAATTAAAAGTAGAGCCCGTTGAAAAACCAGTGGCTTTTGCACCCGCGAGCACGCTGTACTTGCTGGGGCAAGGAATTTGAAGACAGTCTACTTTACATCCTCCATATAGTGGCAACAAAATTCAAGTATTTACACGATTCGGAGAACATATACTATTTCCCTGATGATAATGTGTTTATATGAAAGAGCGTAATTTTGTTTAAGCTCCTTAATTCCTGTAGTGTGTCAATTAAAAAATAAAAAAAAATCTAACACATTTCAGTCTTGTTTATAAAGCCATTTAAGGTCAGGCTTCCCAAACCGACAAAGGGAGGCGCGTCAAGATTGTAAATTGCTGTGTTGTTTTCCAGAGTGGTTTTATTTACACCCCACGAATTTTCACGAAAAAAATCAGAGTAAATACTTTCAATTATATTTTCTATCCAAGAGAGAATTTGGTCAGTGTGTTGGGATATTTTTTGTGGACGTAAAATGAAACAAAATGGGAGCAAAAAATCTCGGCCCCCACCAAAAAAGTTGCTTGATGCGAGCTGACAAGTTCAAGCGTTTGACTTGACCTACTAAAAATTTGTTTGTAACTGAAACCATTTTTTCTCACGTACGAGTATTTTTCTAGATTTTCATTGAAGATGTTCGCTCCTTTTCATCGCTTTTAATTTGATTCATTATGCTGCTCGCAGTTTTTTCTAGCGGTTAATTACATTAGAAGAAACACAATAGCTGAAAGAAAACATGCAATATCGTCATTTTGCCAAACAATTGCGAACGATTTCATCTATCTTTAATTAGTTTTATTATAAATGACAAGGGCCGAGGGAGTTTTTTACAGGTCTCGTCGCATAAATATGAAATATTTACTTTCTTTCTGCTGCTGGGAAAGTCAGAAAGTCGAATAATATCTGGTTGGAAAGTTCATTTCCTGCCCTGTCACAATTTGCATGGGGGTTTGCCTTCAAGAGAAATCCCACAGCCCCTAGAGCATTTTAACAATCTGAAATTGCAGCAATTGTGGAAATTGTTTGTTTTTCTCTAGCGATTGTACCATGACAATCTTATGGCAAATGAAACATGGCAGTAGAAGTGTGGCAGAAGAGCTCTAAATTGCAAATAATGCCAATCTAGATTTTTTCCTCCCTCTAGCATTTATTTCATTGCTGGAGAAAATATGAAAATTTCTAATAACTTCGATGATTTTGTGTTGGACTTTAGAGCTATTTCCCGGTTTTTTAACCAGTCAGAAATATTTGTCCGATAAAAGGAACGGTTTGTCAAAATCAAAACATGCAAACTAACACCGGAAGTCATCTAGAAATGCTTGAAACCCTTAAAGTTGTATCAGGTGACTTGGGAGGCCTTTCACAAAAAGTCAAATTTGGTCCAATTGTCACTGCTGTTACCATATCAACACGAGAAAAGATATGGAAATTTGTGTTTGTTTGTTTGCTGATCAAACATGCAAACCAGGGTTTTGTACAGGGTGTCTCGGAATAAGTGTTAATTTGGAATTGCAAATCATTTTTGAAACAGCCTGCAAAAGGCTTGAAAGCTGTGCGTGAACTGGTCAAATTGATCTGAAAATTGACCTGAAATTGCTTTCTAGCACAAAATGTTGAAGTTTGTCCAGAATTCCTTTTAAGGAGAAAACTGCATTGTGTATTCAAAACCTATCCAAATCCAATCAAACAGAAAACTAATTAAACTCATATTCCTTTCCTTTTGCAAAGAATGTTTACATTGAATAGTTTGTCAACACCAAACGTATATTTGTTTGATTTCTACGAATAAAAGCCTATTCAATAATTTGTTCTTTTTTTGCCAATTTTTAGATAATTTCTCAATTTAGTCATGAAACCACCAAAACCCCATATTATGGTGTCAAAAAATTGATTACAAAAGTTAAGCAAAAAAGATCTCAATGATTTTTAATGGGTCAAAATTACAGGCTTGCCTTCAAGTGTTTGACAAACCGCTTTTAATTTGCTGCTTAATTGAAAATATTATAAAAAGAGATTTGGTTTTATTTTGACTGAAACAAAAACAAAACAGTAATTGTCCACTTATCCTGTTTTATTGTCGCCATCAGAGAAATCAAAACAGTTGTACAACTTTTTCCGAGGTCTCTAAGTGCTTTTTTCGACAAGAAACAAGACTGAGACTGTTTCAACCAATTGACCCACCTAGATTACACAGAGAAAAAGCTGTTTTTGGCCACTTTTCGTTGGATTGTTGGTCTCCTATCGTGATAAACAGGAATTATTATATCGATTCATTCTGATCATGGTCAGAAAACTATTTCTGGTCAATAATAAATGTGTTTTCGCGTGAAAAAACCTGAAGGGTTGAAGCAAAAAAAGTTTTTTGTGGTCCACATTTTCTAGGTGTTTGACAGAAAAATTGCTCTGCTAATAAACCCGCTTATTAGCGTATCAACCCTTCGTCTATTAGCTGTCAATAGCGACCTCAAAATTGAAAGGTTTTTTGCCATAATTTTAATAGAAAACAATGTATTTTTCGCCAAAATGCTGCATGACCAATTATGGAAAAAGCAAATGAATTTTTGATTCGACTCCAAGGGGGAATTAGTGAAAATTAGAAAAGTTTAGCTCGCACCAACAAACAATTATGCTCAATTAGAATTATTTCTCTTATTCAAAAAAGTAGTTTTGAGATCGCATGTCACCAAACAAAATGAAAATAGCTTTATACTCTCTCCAAACCCTTTTTTCAGTTCGCGTGATAATTTTGCTTTAATTAATAGTTACCTTTTCATTGCGGCAATTATAAAAATAATGTGAATACCAGAGAGAAATAATTGCTAGAAATTCATGCCGGACATGGCAATGCACTTATGGCGGTCAAAGCAAATCTAGAAACTCTGAAAAAGTTTTGCAAACGCGTTTTTAAGCTAATCATTCGGGTTTTCCAACGTAGATACTCTTTTGTCTGTAAGGGAATGACTAGAAGAGTAACAAAGAGTCAAAATATTTGCATTGCGAGAAATCAATCAATTGCAAGCAACCTTTTTAATAACAATAATAAGCCATCAAATCGGGACAAGTTTTGGCGCCAAAACACTTTGCAGCAGACTGCAAATTGATTTTTTCAGGCCTATAACAGAATTTGTTATGATTCAACGTTGTAGAATCCGTTGCTCGCGGGTGAACGCTTTTTCCAGCTTGTTGACCTTTCACGCGATCTAATAACTTTTTTGTCTGTGCTGCCATTTAATGGTTGTTATTGTGGTTTTCTTGCTCTTTTCATGTATTTAACAAATGAACAAGTTTAATCAAACAGTTATGCAGATGGACAGGTCTCGAATTGTTATCGTTTTGACTCCCAACAAAAAATTGTGAAAGCCGTTCCTCAATGAGAGACACAGTTTTGCCACTAATTACAGCTTTATTTCCGGTCTTGTCCCCGCCGGAAATGGAGTGTATTTTTCCGGGAATAACCAGAATGACAAGAATAAGATTAGTTTACCAAAAAGCTGCTCTTTGACACATATTCATATTGAATTTGAGTTTTCCCGTGAAAATTCTATAGTACAACAAGAAATGAATAGCAATAATTTTCTTATCAACTAAAACTGAAAAAGTGAAACCTACACTCTTGATGCTGATTTTGGGGGATTTTTTCCCGACAAAAATAGCCCCTATACGAAAATAAGCGGCCTATAATTTGACTCGAAACTCCCGAGAAAATGGCTCAATTCAGTTTAAGCCAGTTTAGGTGCATCCCTACCCATTTTACAAGCTTCCCCTTAGGTTGGACCCAGATTTTCATATGAACCGGGGCGGCATATAATGGGTTTTCAAGGCACTTTTCATTCCTGAGCTAGATTAGAATCAAAAACATGGAAATCATTGCACTCGTTTAAGCCAATTTCGAGCATTCATTTTTGCCGCAAAGGCTTAACCATTTTTTAGGCACCAATTTCGTTGTTTGTCCACCCAAAAACGGATCGGATTTCCAAGTCAAAAGAGAGGGGAAATTCTTTGAAAATTGCGCTTAATTGGTTGTTTTGACTTCCGAACGACATGTTGTGCCCGGAGGAACTAGAAAATTCTAGGGCATTTTTAGCAGAGATCCGATTTCAAGTCCAGCCAGAAAATAGTGCTTTAATTGAAAGAAAGATTTCAAACAAGGGCCCGAGGGTCTGAAATGTATTTCTTTGCTTTATAACTTCATTAACCTACCGCACGAAATACTTTAGTTAAATCAGGTTTTTGGCAATCTGAAAGAAATTCCGCCAAGAAGTAGTGGTCCAATTAAAATCTTTTATTTTTCTTTGTCAAAGCTAAAAAGTCATCGCTTAATCAAGATCGCATCAAATCACATCCCCTCTAAGTTCACGTTTTGTCCGCTGCTTCACAAATGGCGCTGACTTGGTTTAACCAATCTCTTATCATGAAATTGGTCAAACTGTCTAGCATTCCTGGTCTCAGTGACAGAATTGTGAATTTATTAGCTCGACTTTAATTGACCTCCCTTTCTAAAAATATTTTGCTTTTTTAATTGTAGCTCAACTCTTGGCCTGGATGCTTTATGATGTACAGTGGCTGATAGAAATCTCAAAAATTCAACCCTGGATATGAAATAAAAAATTAGACCACCAGGTGACCGACCGCTCAGATATACATTTGTCCTTTGAAATCCCAACGTGCTCGGTTTTTTTCTGTCCAAAAAATAAATTCTTCCAAATTGGCTCTCGTCCGCTATATGGTCATTTTTTGTCAAGCCGTTTTTTCCTTGGTCTTGATTGAATTTGTATCCAGAAATAACGGTCAACGTATATTTTTTTTGCCATAATCATCAAGGGGGTTCAATAAATTCAGCTTAAAAATTGTAGCAATGTAGCAGGATTTTTCAAAGACGAAAAAGGTGACCCAAGTAATTAGGGTTCTCGTTTTCGATAACTACTTTTAGTTAGCTGCTACTGGTCATCCCCTCCAAACAAAATGGCCAAAAAGCTCCGTAAAAAGAAACAGTTATGGTGTGTCACCCCTTTTTCCAAAGAGTAAGGAGGCAATTTTTTACCATCCTTTCTTTCTTGGCTTCAAATTTCACAGATTTCTCACGGTGATAACTGGAAAATGCGCGATTGAGTCCTATCGACAAGAAGTTGTTTTGGTTTTTGTTTACAAAATGAGGGCCCAAAATGAACCTTGAATTTATCAATTAATTTGGAACATCCTGTTTGAAGTCTGAAAATGACCAGGTCCAATCAAGGGTTGGCACATTTGTCAATCTTGCGTGTGAGGTCCGCGAGAGTGAGTAAAACGACGAGACCTTTTTAAGGCATCAATTTTGTTTCCAATTGGAAGATAGAGCTCAAACGAGACCATTTCATAGAAAAGAGTAAACAGAAATGCAGGCAAATTTTCTTGTTCTTTGTTGGTGGCACACTCCAATTTTTACATTGGACTTGATTTTGTGAAGCCGTCCAGCCTGTCAATGATCATAAAAGTGTCGACGCGCAAAGAAGAAATATAGCGGGCAATAAACTCGAGCATCTGGAGCTGCATGTTTGTATTTAGTTCGAAGCTAACTACTACAGCAATTCTCCTCTGAACCTAAGTCAATCCAAACTAAATTGGCTGCTTAGTTGAAGTGAAAAAAAAACTTTAAAAACAGTAGCAAGTTGCTGAGCACCCACCTATTGTCCCTTTAAGTTAAGGAATTCAAAAGTTTTATTGCTGACGAATTTTCCCAGGCACATGCTTGAAGGGATATTTTCCACAATTTTTATTTATTTTTTAAAAATGTTTATATTTTTTCTAGCTGAGATTTCAGTAGCTTGCACTCCTTTTTTAAGAATCTTATCAACGTCAGCCATCAATTCTGTCGTTTGTCTTTGACCAATTGGAGTGAAATTGGCGTTGAGTTCGAAACAGGGCAAAAAATCGTGAAACATAAGGGTAGAACCAGTTTTATCTTAATTGCTACACACTCTAAGGAACACACTTTTCAGCAAATAAGTGGCTCAAAAAATAATTAAATAAATATTCATGAGTTTGAATATTTTAATCTCAGCAGGAGTCACGTGACATTAACAAGATTATCGCCCCCTTCCGGCAACACTTGTTTACAAGTTAACAGCTCCTGTAAATCTGCATAATGTATTTTCAGGGTTTTCTCAGCTTTTTGATGTTTATTTCCTGCTTTTTGCGGGAAATATGGGTCACTAACGCCAAGGCTAATGCGCCCCAGGGAATTTCCGGAAATGCACGCACGTTTTCCTGAACCACGCTTGCGAAAACACTGTGCATCCTCCTCTTTCTGCTATGGCTGCTGATCTTATTATGATTCTGGAAAGTCGTTACTTTCTCATTAATTCTCCATCCCAAAACGCCTGTAACAAAACAACTTTCAGTAAAGATCTTGTCTTCGTTGCACAGCGCCTCCGCATACCCTATTTTCCCATAGGGCAAAAGTTGCTTCTTTGCATGAGTAGAAGACACTGTTCGGCCGTTATTTATGAGCGGCACAGAAGCGAGAACAATGGACTGGATGGAGGCTCTCTGCCAATTATCACAGCCCGAGAGTCGTAAAAGCGGGCAGGAAATTGCTTTCTTATCTCCCTTGGGTGTTTCTGGGAGGAGTGAAAGCCCAAATAATTATCGCAAAACCGCCGAGAAAATTAACTATTTTTACATTGCATTTGAGGGAAAATAAAGGCTTTGCCGGGGTGCCAAGAGAGATTTTATTGCCATTTTTTTACCCCTTTGCTGGTGTGAGAAAGAGACAATTTCCGTCGCATTTTCTAAAGGAATTTCTGAGCCCCTTTTTTCATTGGATTGGGCGGTTCTCAGCAGTTTTTAGCTAGATATTAAAAGCCACATCTGGTAAAGTTCCAAAACACATGAAAACGGTCAAGAAAAGGGGCTGAATCGAGTATAAACTGGCAATTCATCTTGCCGTTACGACCTCTAAATTACACCTTCCTGCATAAAAGAGGCTGCGTTCTGTGCTTTCATTTTTTCCGGATTTTACCAAACACAGCCCCCGGATTCGTTCCGGTTAAACCTACATAGAATTGAAGAAAGCCTATTGGCCGATGCGAGGCTGGAGGCTCGGCCTCGACCAATCGGAGGCCGGGATTTATATTGCCCTGAAAATGGAGGCTAGCTATGGGAGCTCAGCTTCCGCGCGCGTAAGAAATATAAATTGTCTTTGTATGCTTTCCTTTTCTTATTCCAAGAAAATCCTGGGCGAGAGTCTGAAAAATGATTCTTTACTATTCGATATATCTGGGAAAATATCTGGATTTTTTGGGGTGCCATGCGAAAAATATTAATTTTCTGGATAGGAATTCGAACAGATTGCTGGCACATGTTTGGGTGTCTTGTAAAAATTGTAAAAACAACTCTCATAAAGAAGTAATACATCAATTAGCGCCATTTTTTTGGTGGGGGACAAAATATATTTTTACATTTCTGTCCTCAAAAAACTAATGGCTTATCATTGTTACGAGGATCTGGTAGTCTTCATTTTTTGGTTCAACGTAAGCTTTTGCTCGTGGGTAATGACTTTTACCAGGAAGAGTCTTGTACACTGTTTTTCTTAGCTCTCGTTATATGATGAGCTAAGACTGTTAAAGACTCATAGAAAAAAGATCTTCCGAGTTCACGCTCGGGTTGACAAACGTTTAAGCGGAATTTTTCTCAAATAACCCTCATATTCTAGCTAAAGTCGCGTAAAAACAAGAACAAAATCCTAAATTTTCTTTAGCTTCTTTGGCAAATTCATCTTTTATGGACGCTTTACGCTCCAAAAATACTTTATAAATGTCAAGATAAAAGCACAGATTTCTCCATAGGTGAGGAGAAAACTTTGACTTGCTCGAGTTTAAAGTTTGAAACTTGGAGCTTAAGTTTAAGTTTAAGCTAAGTTCACGTGCCAAGCGCGCCATTTTGGCAGATCATTTGCAAGCAAAATGGGTCTTTGTCACTTCCCCCAAAACTTTTTCAAAATTGTAATTCTACTCCAGAACCGTCTTTAACAAATCAAATCTGGTCTACAATACTCTTTCTGATTTTTGCATAATTTAAAGAGCATTGCGGAAATTGAGTTGAGTCACGATGTTTTTTGAATTTCTCTCCCGACGTGAGAAGCGAGCCACGTGATAATTTTGATCGCTATCGTTTAATAGTCGAGCTCAGCGTTAATGTAGATGTTATGTGTCAGGGGCTATTTTTAATCCCGCCAGATGGAATTAGACATTTAGATCATACAGATACAAAGCAACTCCGATCACGGATCAAATCAGAAATCAGCGGGAGATAAAGTGGGTAAATATTAAATGGTTAAATGGTATCGTGTTAAAAGCTTTGGTTTCACAAAATTACACCAGTTTTTTTGCCATGTATTTTTGATTATTATTAATCGTAAATATTTATTTCTCCATTTTTTTTTTCGTGGACCCTCCGCGGCCAGCTATAAAATTTGGTTGTATCAATTCTAAATGCTAGTTTTTAAGAGACTCGAACTCAATGAAAAGACATGACAGTTTGCTACCATATTTCACATTGTTGAAGAGTTTTTCTGGTATATAAAGTTCCTCGGTAGACCTTTTAAATCTGTCTTGCTGGGCGAAAATGATAAGGCATATTCGTAATGCCCGCGGAGCGCTCCATAATTAAGACATTTATTACGTTTTCCATTCTCAACTAACTACAATTTCGTAGAGGGACCCCCTATTAATTCATTTTATGGCCGCTAAATAAATACTGGCGCTAGCTGCGTGTGCCGGTTAGTATACCACCAAAGTAGGTCTTGCCATTTAAAGACTAAGAAAATGGCCATTAGCGCCATCTAGCGGCAAAAGTTGTAAAATAATGATAAACCCCAGAATGTCTTACTGTTTTGAACAAGATCCACCAATTGGAATTCATTTCTAGACCCCGTTTTACTTTGTTTTGACTTTGTAGTCTTGGTGTGGGGTCTTGTTGAACGCTATCCAAAAGAGATGTTGAGTATATTTCAGTAATAAGAAGAACAATAACGTTCCCTCCTTCTACTCGTACCTGGCATGAAATGGCTGACAAACTGCATTCATCACTTAGCAGGTGGCGCGGAATGCCAAACTAGTGTCACTCGGTCATGAAAAACACATCAGTTTTCGAAGAAAATGACTCGGAAATAACCCTAAATTCACCCAGAAACCCTTATAATGATAGCATGGATCTTTGTTAATGGCAATGTCTTGAAGACATCAAATCAGTTGCTGTAAGTCACCACATACCGAGATAACTATCCAATTCAATTCAGAATACAATTCTGACAGACAATTCCAATTGGACAACATTATTAATATTAGGCTGATTGCCTAAGGAATTTAAACTTACTTAGAGACTGCAAGGGTTACTGTAAAATCAAATCACAGTTCATTAGCTTTCAAGATACCTAAATATGTGGTACTAGTTTTTGTACGACTGAAATTCCGATCAGAGAGATATTTTCTTCGATGAAGAGCAGAGAATTTGCATTGTCAAAGACAAGTAAAGTTATATGGGACTTTTTTCTGAATATTGATAGTTTTTCCAGGGACGCACGGAGCCAGAGTTGAGATGTCAGCACTCAGAAATTCCAGTTGACAAAACTCTCCCTACCCCCTTTTGAAAATGTAAACAAACTACGTGCACCCCTCCGCAGTTAGGACCCTGCTGACACCTCTCCCATTTGGAGAAAAGACAATGGTTACCTCGTGTCACCCCTGCTGGCCGTTTTGGGTGGCCTCAGCCAGTCGTTTATGTAAATTAGTGTTCAATTCTCAAATATTCATCGCGTAACTGCGTTTTGTGAATTTTAGGGGTCCCCCGATTATGATCGACTTCAGCTCAAGTTGATTTGTATCAAAAACAACTCAAGCTTATCAACCTTGTCAGAATTAACGTCGATTCTGAGCAAACTTCATCAACTGTCGATGTAAATCGGTGGACCCAGGGGATGGCATTGTTTTGGGTATCCATGCAATTGGCTCAGTGGGAAGCGTGCCGCACGATTTTTCAGTTTGTCTTCGTCGAATCGTTTGTCTTTGTTAAAGGCAAACCGTCTGTGAAAACGCTCCAAACTTTCTAAAAGCCAAGAAAAGAATTACATCATCGCGATACTTTTGCATTCAAAGAGATGGAATAATTTCAGTGGCCCCCTCTAATGTTGTTATCAGCACTTTCACTCGATTTCAGCCGATTTTGTGCAAACTTTGCGCGAAATACCTGGGGCGCCCTGATTTTGTTCAACAAACGGGATGAGATTTACATCAACTAACGGTGTATTTGGGGGACTAAACTAAGACCGAACTTTCGACGGTGATGTGGCGAGTGTATAAACTTTCATTTCCTATTGGGAGATTAGGCGCCCCTCCTCCTCCCTCAGGATATTGGAGCTGAATGACCGATAAGCCAGCCACCAGGATGACTTTCCCAGCCAATAATAAAACTTGGGGCGCGTATTAAGTTCGAAACACACCAAGGTACGTTTTACACCGACAAACTGTCTATTTTCTTGTGGTCGATCATAATTTAGCGCCCCCGATAATAATAACAATAATAATAGGAGCGTCGTTTCACAGTATCAGGACATCAGATCAGCATTGAAGCCAAAGTGGGAGAGGGGCGGTACAGTAAGGTCGACAGATTTGCTACAATTAAGCTCGACGGGGACTAGAGTCGATCTGAACAACACGCTCCCCTTTGGGAGCTTTCTCAATTCTCCTGCAATTTCCACCCCATATATTGCTTTTGATGAACGAGAGCCTATAGCCCAATTCGATGTTGCCGAAGAAAAACCTATTGTGAACAAATATTAGGTTCATGATAAAAAGCT
>JAAUYL010028625.1_pt1 | contig 13425 bp, 12 predicted proteins | sample 7278011 | NCBI WGS metagenome assembly JAAUYL01 (sample SAMN14350225, study PRJNA611818) | marine sediment metagenome | isolation source: surface marine sediment (1.8m) | place: French Polynesia: Moorea | collected 2018-08 | reverse complement strand
TTTAGCGTTCGACGATTGCTTACTTCTCCCACTTCCCCTCTTCCAATCTAGCAAATATATCCGCTTATTTTCAATGCCTAGAAATCGCCGGAATTTACCTTCTAAAAGAGAAGGGGAAAATTCCCGGCATTGGAGATTTTTTTCTACACAGCTCAGTTTTGCGATATGAGCAATAAACACGTGCAAAGCACTTTGAGGCCTCAAGCCAAACTAACATGCGTAATGTTAACCTAAATACGAGTACATCCACCTGCAAAATTCATAGGGGATAACATTTCTTTTCTTTTTCATTTTAACTTATGGTGAGAACAGATCGAGGTGGGCATTCGAAAAATGCCCACAATGTCTCTTTGGACACGCATTTCATAGAGCAGTCTCTGTCTCGCATTCTACTTCTATTATAGAGCAGTTTTTCCTAGTATGGTCAGGTCTACTATCAAAGAGGCAAATTGAAAAGTGTCTGTTAACTGAGTCCTGAACTGCTCTGGACCTTTAAATGAAAAATTCCCGACATAGCAAAGTTAGAATGGCCAGGAGAACTGAAACTGAAACAGAGACAAGGCTTGGATTTAATTTTCCCGACGTGACATCTGCGCTACACGGTGAATTAACTCATCGTTTATTCTAGAATTTAGAATTTAGAACAAAGCTCGACATAAATAAATTCATTCTACCCCTTCAACAAATTAAGACGTCAAACTGTCGACGGATACTCGCTGGCCACAGACCCGAGAAATAACGAGTTGCAAAATTGAAATTGTTTGCCCCATTAAAAGAATTGGAGCTTTGCAAAAAATACTCTAAACAAAATTAGCTGACCTCCGGCTTGAGACTCTGAAATCAGATCCCCCATTAGCAATGAAAATTGCAAACGGTTATGGCTTCATCCGTTGAAATGAATTTAAGATTTGCAAATTAAGGTCGGAGTTTCGGATTTTAGATTTTCCAAATGCTGGCAGATGGCGTTCACATAGAAGTATTTTGTATTGATAAGTCATGCTCAAATGTGGCTTTTTCGAGTTCAATCCCTGGGGTCACACTTGAAAAATAATATCAATATTTATGAGTCTTAAGCAAAAGAACAACATTTGGAAAATCCGCATGGAAAAAATTCGTGAGCAAAACATAAATAGTATTCTCATTTTTTTTTGTAGAAATTGATTCGACGCCATTCAAGGTGAGCTGTAATAAAAATGAAGCATAATAATTTATTGAGGGTAAGTAAGTAAGTATCTAAGTAAATTGCGATTTGAAAAGGATTTTTCGCGTTCCCACAACCAAAAGGTAATAAACAAGGAGACGAGCAAAAGCTGGACATTTGAAATCACATGGTCTGGATATGGATCCCAACCTTGGAATAAATTAAAACTTGTTTCCTTCGCGCGAAAACGGATCGCAGATGCTCCAAAGGACAACTAGATTTTTTGTTGAAAAATATTGAAATTACCTTTTTCAACCATATTGTCTTCAGCAAAAAATCTGGTGTTGTGTGTGAGTAACAGATTTTTCGCATCAGATTTTAAAACACCACTTTGTGCACATTAGCAGTGCAAAAATTACATGCCTTTTGGGCGCCGTTTCTCTCCCCTAATTTCACAAGTTTTTTTTTAGAAAAATAACATATGACGGTTTTTTGCAAACTAAGTTTAAAAAACAATGAAGCCCGACAATTATCTGCGGTTGGCAATGTCTTAGTTTTCTGGTTTTAATTTCCTACCTGGAACATTTACTTAGTTTTGCATAAACATTAAAAAAAAGACCATACCTAAGCCACATATTTTCCCAATTTGCCTGATTTAATGCAAAGAGTACTCTGCTCGAGACTCAAACAGCTGGCTTAATTCTCTCCTCTCCTCTGTTGTTTTACGTCTAGACGTCTGAGTGATTGTTTAACAGACCTGGCTTGCAAAAAATCTGCACACTATGCTTGTTCGCACTGTCAGTTTTCATTATTGAGAATAACATTTCACGATTAACAAATCCGGATCAACCTCGCTCCTCCAAATGCTCAAACTTCTCCCGGAGGATCGGTGAATCATTGGCGTCCTCGTCGTTCAACTCTTCGAAATCTTCAATGATATTGTCCTCTTCCTCCTTGGCCTCGACACTATTTTCAGCCTCTGTTCCTTCATTGCCTTTATTCATCTTGGTCGCGTCTGTCATGGTTTGTGGGAGCTCTTTGCCCTTCGTCTCCGGCATCATGAACACTAAGCATCCGGACACAATGCAAGGCAATCCCAGGACCAGCATTGGGAGCGGTTTCCAGTACATGGCAAGCTAGAATATTATTTACATTGACTGACATATGGATATTTCTTGTGAAATCATAAAAATACCTGAGCCACGAACGGCGACACGAGGCCGAACAATCGCGCGACCGTCGAGCAGATCCCGACAGCCTGACTCCGGAGATTGGTTGGAAAAAGTTCAGCCGTGATTACCCATACCAATAGAAATGCAGCTCCACTGCAACATTTTCCCAGGAGATAGAAGAACAAGATGGCTCCGGTTTGCTGTAAAGGAAATGACATTCCATTTTCCACTTCCGGTTTGGGAAGTGATAGTCTTTCTCTTACCTCTTTGGGAATGAAGGCCAAGATGAGACAACAAACGCCCAGAGTGATTTGATTGTAGAAGAGGTTGAAGCGACGACTAAAGTATTTCATGGTGATCATGAGTGCGATCGTTCCGGGGAGATCGCCAACGATCGAGGCCAAGGCGTAGTTCACGAACAAGTTCCCGTGGAGCTTCGTGGCATTCAAAATCAGGGTGTAGGCGCCGACGCACACGCTTACCCAGTTGAAGAGGATAATGATAGTCTTCTTGTAGTTGTCCTTGTTCAACATATCCAGGGGATTCAAATGCGCCTCCTTTTTGGTCATGGACGCCTCTTCGATGTCATTCAAAATTTCTCGAATCTGTTCCCTCTGTTTTAATGTGACTTTGCGTCGATTCCACTTGGCGATGCTCAGAATAACATTTTCAGCCTGAAAATAATACAAAGATTGGACTTGGGAATTGGGATTTCAAGACTTCTTGATGTTACCTCCTCCTTCTTTTTGTTATTCGCCAACCATCTAGGGGACTCCGGAAGGACGAAGAAACAAGGGTAAGCCATGGCGCAAATCGCTCCTATATAAAGGTGAACCCACTTCCAATGTCGGTTGTTGTAGACGACGGCGATAAGGATCAGCTGGCAGATTGGCCACAAAAAGTCTTTGACAATGATCACGGATTTCCGGTTCTTGTGACCAAAAGCCTCCATGGTCATGCTGTGATTCGAGACCCAGATACAGGGGAGAAAAGTGCAGGTGATCAACCGGAGGGTGACGTAGCAAGCATAGTTTGGAGAGTAGCCACCAAACATGCATGCTGGTACGATGATCATAACCGACAACAGCATTGTCTTTTTCCGGCCGAACCTGTCGCTGAGCTGACCTCCCATCAGTGATCCTAACATGAGCCCCAGCATCATGACAGTGCCCAATAGTCTCCTTTTTGACTCTTGATCACAAACCTAAAATACTCATTCTTTTATTAATCCGGAGACCGGAGCAATACTATGTTGATTATTTACCAAATCAATTTTTGTTGTCAAGGTCTCTGGAAAGTCGCTCAAATCGTAGACCCAAGATTCACAAGGAACGGATGCTGTCACGTTGAAATCATTGGGAGAGCAGGTCTGGCCGATGGAGCCGGACGAGGACTGCTTGCGGACGTACATGTTGCATGGGTCGAAGGTCTCGCTGGCCATGAAAATGTTGCTGTCGCTGTGCTCCTTGGGCAGAGCAAAGTCCGCATAGCTGGCATCGACTTGATTGAGAGTGTCATTGGAATCGCATCCCGGAATGAAACATCGATGTCGAGGTTCGAAGGCGGCGAACATATGGAGGAGGAGGGGGAAGCCACTGCAGATCCCGATCGGCCAGAGGACTGCAACCAGACCCCATTGCCAGGGTCCACCCCCGCCCACGATATGCTGGAGAATCCAGTCAATATCTTTCCCTACACCAACAATCGTTTCCGGATCGTCCATTGTTTTGGATGGAAAAAAACTCGTGAAATCGGACGAGGAGCGAATCAAACACTGAGGATTGGATGATTTTTGATTTTTCGCAAGCCAGCCCCGATATTTGCTTGACCCAAAACTCTGTGAAAGTAGACCACAGACATGTAATCTAATTTTTGGACAAGCTCAGTCGCCACCGGGAAATTATGCAAGAATTTTGTCGTTAACCCGAAAGTTTGATAAGCCCAGTCTCTCTTTTGTTCTCAACTCAATCACATCATCGTTTAATGAATGATTTGAATTTCGATCCTATATTTAATCTGGAATGCTGTGTGGTCAGTTTTCAGAAAAAAATGCAGTATAGGCATTTGGTAATTCCTGAATTTTGATGTTTGCATTTATCGGGAAAAACAGACAAAAGACTCGAATTTCGTTCCCATCGTCGTGCATCATTATTATCAACAGGATTTTCTTCACAGTTAGGTGGCCCTTGTGGGAAGCTTTTTGTGAAGTTATGGGACTTCTCAAATAATAAGAATCTCGGCGGGATATCATCGCAATATTTGCCAGAATTTTCTTTCATCTTGCAAAGGCGACAAATCGATGCCGTGTGCGAAAATCGGTTTTAATGTCCCATGAAAGTGACTATTACCTTTCACCTTTTCCCACCTCCTCCTTCTGTGGATTGCCAAACGGTTCTCATTTTTATCCAGGTTCCAAAGACGAGAAAATATCTATAAAGAATTAAAATGATTCCATTTCCCTTTTTAAAACTTGAGAGAGCTTGATTTCATGCTGTGACACCTCCACCATCATCAATCTCAATACAGATCTAGAAGACTTTTTTTCTCAGGAACCTCGTGATTTATTTCGACTTCAAAATGGGACGTGACCAATTAACAATAACACAAAGTTTGGAAGAGATTTCCATAGGAAAATCTAATGATAAATGAATGTCACTTGACCATTTTTCACAAATATTCTCTGTAGGAGGCGGGAGCTTTCTTAAATAAAAGGAGGTCTTTTGTTGTAATTTTGGTTCATAGAACGAAAACGAAAACAATATGATCCCGCGGGCTTCTCTGTTCCATTCATTTCACGGTGGATTAATTAATAAATATTTGTGAAAAAAGATCTCTAAATCTTTTTAGTGGCACATATTTCCACACGTGAGTGAAGGGGAAAAAATGCCTTTACTTATATTTGATTGTTTGCAGCTGTTGTTGTGTTCCATTCATTTGACTTTACGGTCGGCAAAACAAAAATCGACATAAATATGAGGCAGGCGGGTTTTTAACCATCCGTGTCAAAGAAGGAAAAAATATCTAGATTTCACGAAAAAATGTAGAAATATGCGATTTTTAAAACGACATCAACGGAAGCGACCCCACCCCCATTGCTATTTAACTTCTAAACAAAGCCTGCTCTTCACAGTGGATAATTTCCAGAGAATTGACAAAACTCCTCCTGGAGCTATTTTTGGTCCTCAAGTAAGAAAATTCAATGACGTTTTTTGTTGCGGTGGTTGTGTTTAAATTAAATTTTTGTATCTTTTTTTGCGCCTTCCTCCAACAAAATTCAAGGTTCTCCCCCCTCTCTCTCTCGTCGAGGAAACTGATGTAAAGATAAAATCTGCCAATTCAAGTCCACGGGCCCATGTTTCCTGTCTAAAAAGATTTAACAACAACATTAACTTTTCTACTTTCAATGACGTTGTCACCATACATTCCCCACTGGATCAAAGATTCCGGATTGCAGGTGTGCAATTTTTGGAGTGGAAACTGTGATGTCCTTCTAAAATGAATGAAATTCCGTTGTACTTTTTGAATCATCACAATAAATATGGCGGAGGGCATCCAACCAAAATGAATGGCAAAACATAACTGATTCAAAGATGACACCACTTGAACCACCATCAAGGACGATTCAGCACCATGACGCGCGCACTTTGATGTTGTTTGTGGCTAGAAGTGGTGGCTTAATGGATACAGGTAGTAGAACAATGATGGGTGTACAGACATGTGACTTATTTCCATGGTGGTAGATATTTTACTAACCTGCAAATTGTTGAATTGGAACATGGGAAACACCTGCGACAACTTTTCGGGCTGTTGATTCTACTCTCTTCGCTCGACTGAGTGTCCTCGACTAGCTCGCCATGGTGGCGAAGCCGAGATTGTTTTAAATGTTACCTTATTAAAACACACGCTTCTTTTTGCATAAAAACTAGAAAATTGCAATGCAACTACAAATATTTTTGCCAGCTAAATGTTATTGTTCTATCTAAGGAGGTATGTGAAAAAGTGTCAGTTTTACGACTCCTCACCGCAAAAATTGCTAAATTAAAATGCGTTACAAGAAGCTCTTTTTTGTTCTCCTAGAAGTTTATTGGCAAGTAAAATAAGGCCATGAAATTGGCGACATATGTCCTGCCAATAACAATATTAGAGAATATTTATTAAAAAATATTCCTTAAACAACAAAGTGGATGAAAAATGAGAATAAGGGAAACGTTAAAATTCATTCAAACGCGAATGAATGGCTTAGAATTTTAATTTTTGTTACACATATGTGGGCACAGTTCTTGTGATTTACCAGGGCTTGATCACTTAATCAATAGACCACTTGATAAAGTTTTGAAATGATTTAGATTCATGGTGGATGAAAAATGACGAAACCATGGCAGAATCAATGGAGTTAGAATTTTGAAATTTTGTCGCACACGTGTTCAAATTATGGGCCTTAATGATTGCAGCATTAAAATCCTTGGTTAGCAAAGCGCGTCGAGATCCCTCAACTGTTCGCCATTCAAACTGACAGCTCAGCCGGCATTTTAAAGTTTAAAGCAAATATTACTTAAATAAAATCAACTTTAAAATTGGCTAAAGGGAAGTCACAAATGTCCAAAAGCAAAGGTTAAAGATGGCGAACAAAACTGGAATTATGACCAGGCAATGCTTGTCGAGATTGATCTTTGGTTTCGTCTCCATTTTCGGGTCCGGAGAAACTACTGTCTTCGTGAATTTGCTCCGGTACAACAGGAATCCGTATTCCGCCATGGCTTCCGAAACGGTGATCTCGCAGCCCAACATGTAAATTGCCATCAATCCAAATTCGGTCGAAATTGACGAATTGATGTTGCCGGTGTAAGTGTTTACCATGATCAAGAAGAGAGTCACCAACAGGCCCATTCTGCCTGGAACCTGAAGTTCAGAGGAAATTTTGCTTATCTTCAAAGAAAAATTGTGAAATTAGACAATACAAAATGAAAATAGTCATCAGAAGTTCGTTAAAAAAATTCGGCCTGATTTCACAGAATTTTTTTCTAAAGCCAAAAAAAATATTTAGATAGTTTTTCGCTTCGATTTTACAGAAAAAACATGGAATAGGAAACAAGACTGAAAAAGGGGCTTTAGCTAGACTTCCACGCGATTGTGTCAAAACAATGTTTAAAACAACAAAGTAAGCAATTGCACCGTGCGTCCAGAGATAAAAATAAATAAACAAACGAAACGTTGAATTCACCACGTGTTCTGCTCACGCTCATGCCTCATGTCGGTTCTAATCATGAATCATGATCTTTCTCGAAAGTTCGATTCAGAAAATTCCGCATCAAGTAATAAAAAAAACTCAAAAGCCAATTAAATTTTCTTCCCGGTTTCCTACCTGATCAATGTGAATAACGAAAGAGAGCCACGACATCACGACGAAGAGGAACATGGGCACAAAGTAGGCGAAAACGTAAGTCAACGAGCGGCGTCGAAATTGGATTTGCAGTCCAGTGTAGCTCATCAACTCTTCCTCGATTTGGAATTGCGTCGACTCCAACGACTGGATTGCTCTGTCAAACCTAAGCCTCGTGACTTGAAGTCCAAGTCTACCTGCCATCAAGGTCCAATCCTTGACAGCCGGCTTCTCAAAGACGACGAAGCTCGAGTTGAAATCGCTGAGGCCGTAGCGAAAGAAGCAGGTTTGGCTGTCGAAAGGAAAGTAGGTATGATTGAATCCGCAAGTGATCTTGACCTCCAAGATGTCGGTCATGGTCAAGCGGACAATCTCGGAGCCGACATCGTTCGTCGCCAAAATCGAGTGGTAGTCTGACTGATCCACGGCTTCCAACCTTTGGACGCGGACGAAGTCGTAGATGTAGAGATTGGGCTTCCAGATCCTTTCGGCAACGCTCGCGTTCAACATCAACTTTTCGAGGCCGTCAAGCATCAGTTTCTCGTCCAGGTAATCTTGACTTTGATCATAAATGAGAAATTAAATTCGTCGACATCTCTGACATTGTAAATATCCAGAGTTGTGTTGATTTTCAGGGCTTCACTGTTCAAAAGCAACAATCTTCAATGAAGGATTCGATTCTGAGGAATGACCTTACCAGTGATTCGGATCGTGCGATCCTTTTGGTGGTGTTGTCATGTCATGAATGGCATCAGTGTGACAGAGTTGTGGCAACTTGAACGGGACATTACTAGAGCATGGATGGAGTTTCTTGCCGACAACCAAGTCTACAAAGATCAGGTAAGACACAAAGAAATATGCGGCTTCTCCCATGACAAAATTCTTGTGAAAGCTTCTGAGGGGCAAAGTCATCGGTTGACAATTATTCTGACAACGGTGAAAATATTGGAATTCTAAAGAGGACAGTTTAGAGTGGAGGCCGAGGCTGAAAATTACAGACCTGCTAGCAGAGCACCACAAAAGAGGCTATGAAAGCCCGACCAAAAGTAAACAACGACAACCGATTCTTTTCATGTTTCGAAGCAGTTATTTTTGAATACCCATCGGTTAGTTTACAAAGGCAGACGAAGAAAGAAAGAAAAGAATGGTAGTGGCATTCTTCGTTCATGCAACATATGTTTCAAAGTTTTAACCGATAGAATTGTGCGCCGTTGTGGTCGCGCAAAAAATCGTTGCTTTATTAGATACGATTTGTATTTCTAGCTTAAAAAGCACCAGCTTCGGCTCTTGCTGAAGACGTTTTGCTCTACAGTTTTGGCACCAGGTGATTTCAAGGACAAATTTCAGCATTAATTCAACGCCAGCTACAAAGTAGGTAACAAAACGCTATGGAATGTAGTTATGCGTCTGGTTGCAAGGAGGAATACAAAACGCAATTTACCAAGACAGGCAGGCACCTTCTTTTGCTTGACAGACCATCATGCCATAAGTTCAATTTTTTGACCATCAAAATCCAATTTTAATTTTGCAGGTGTTCAAGCCATCTAGCATACAAGCTTGGCAATTGTTCTAACCATCTCAATTTTTGAGATTCAACACAATGATTGTGTGCTACTGACGCAAAGCTAGAAAAAGGAAATCTTTACAATTTAGGTGGAGGAAAAAAATATCTGGAGAACTCCAGAGGCACTTTTCCCAAGTTCATTATGGCCATTCGCGGAATTAACAGAGCTTATTAAATAAGCCGTAAAACTTATTGTGCCGCAACTCCGGAGCTGGGGGACCTTGTGGTCATTTTGGAAGAAGACGCGTCGCTGCTCGTCGGTATTAATGAAAAACTACAACATTTGGTCAAATATGGTTAGGCGTATAGCTTAGCATATCTATTAGGTAGTATAGTGGCTTCAAAATAGAACTGAACACTGAACTGCTGCTAATACTGTATCATTTGGCGAAATGCTCGCAAAAGGGAAACCATATGTTGTTGCACAGAGGCAAGAGAACTATGTGTGCGAAAATCATTTAATGATCCATAATCTTTTTTGCTAGTCAGTCGCGGCCGCGCACATTACCAAGCCATGTACATGTATATGTAGGTATGTATGTACATATGGAGGGACTTCTTGGCATTCTTGTGTGCTCTACCAGTTTCATCCCCGCAATGTGTGAAATTGGGTAGCTCGGGGCTAAGTGAGAACATAGCGTGGCATAGCATAGCCCTCTCCATATGCCACTTTTGCCAAGTGCAAATTGAAACGCGGTCAATATGGTTATCACATGTCTCTCTTTCTCTCTCCTGTACTCTTGGAAACATATGCCACTGACATAAATCATTCTTTTTTCCCGTTCAATTGTATTCTGGCGAAATTGGTATATCATCAGACGAAAAGCAAGGTAACAAAACAATGACATGACTGCCTCTTTTTATCTTGGTAGATTGAAAGAGTTGGAGGTCTGTCTTTTGGATCCTGGTGTGTCCTGGTTCTGGCTCTGGCTCTGGCTGGTAGTCCGCTGGTCGAGAAGTGATTGCAACTGTTGAATGTAGTCCATTGTCCTTCTGATCAAGTCACTCTGGAATTGAAAACAGAAAAAAATCAAGTCTTGCCATAAATTCAGTGCAAAATAGGCTCCTCCCTAGAGGGTGACAGAGTATGTCGTCCACAGTTATGAGCTGTGCCATCTCGGAACCATCGTCCATGCTATTTATGAGCTGTGCAATCTCGGGACCATCGTCCATGCTATTTATGCATTCCCAATCTCGTATATTTGTCTGTCTTTGTGTGCACTTAACTAGATAATTTACAAAATACGAGTATGTTCTCAGGTACTTAATGATGCAGTCTGTGATCATCTTTCAAAAGTGACTCCTAAGTAATTTGAACCAGATGTCACAAGATTGTTAGCAAGGCAAGGCAGCATGGCGAAGCAACTGATGTCTTCTATCCACTAATAATGTTTTGTTACTTTTTCATATGACAGCCTTGTTTTTCATAGCACTTATTGGTTTTGTCTGTCACTTGGTGTGGGAGCTCTTAGTTTTCTCATACAGGATCATCAAGGCTTATTTGTTATGTTACTGACTAACTATTCAGGGGGTTCTCAAAGCTAAGGGCATTAATTATTACCATTTGTTATTATGTTATTATTACGAGCCATGTGGATTTCACACATCTCTTTGCTGCAGTAATTTCGATTTCAAACTCAAATTGTCTTGAATCTGTGACAGTTTCTCTCTCCTCTTCCATTGTTGTCAGAATTTTGGTAATTTGAATGAGAACTACACTACTGCTGCTGTGTTTTTAAAAGATTCTCATTTCTAGATACTAGATACCTTTTATATGATTCTACCGAAGAAGAAAATTACACGAATTTGGCTGGCCATAATTGATGTTTCCCACACGATTTGACATCCAGATTTTGATAAATTTTCTTCCCCAATTTCCTAACTTTGAATGCAGCAGGTATAATTTTGAATCTTAATTAGACAGGCGACTGTTTCTCACAAAAACCAACAGGCTAAAACGGCTAGATACCTATGTACTTTTTAGAAAAGATCAAACAAAAATGCAAAATTTCTGTTCGGTGAAACCTTCAGTCAAGTGGATAATGAACCATTATGGATATGCCAAATATTTACCTTTGATTGTGGTTCGACATTTTCGCTGGGGGCTCCATTTAGCAAAGCTTCCAATCGTTGCCATTCCAGACATACACACTCCTCTTCTTCTTCCTCCAAGATTTCTTCAAAAGTTTCAGATTTCGCATAGCTGTGAATGTTGTTCGTGTGATTGGTATTGGTTTGGATTAATGGCGGACGTCGTGGTGGACTATCGGTATCACCAATAGCAATGCCAGCGATTTGGAAATTCGATGGCAATTTGTTTCTTTGACAGCTATTCCTTTCTTGGCAGATTTGACAAATGAACCAGGCTGAATTTTCCCTCGCTGGAGGACAAGCTTCGTTCCCTTCCTTTATGAGAAATGGAGAAGTGATACGGTACAAGCAAACGTTCTGAAGAATCAGATCTTACCATTGGTCTTGAGCCTGCCTTGTCTTGGTCTTGGTCTTGAGGTTGGAGGCTGCTCGAGGTCGGTGAGGCCGCGAGGACGTCGTCGACGGGTGTGAGTCTTGCGACAAGAAAACACCTGCAATCCCGAGAACACCTTTTCCTCCGGGAGGGAACAGCTTTTGCCTTTTCCATCCAATGTGGCAACAATTGTGGCGCGGGTTACTACGTAAAAATGTAAATAGATGTGTTTCGTTTCTGTTCACTTGTGTCGATTTAAAATCTGGAAGCAAGTCTTATGCACACAGGTGATTAAAAAGGCGCGCGCAAATTCAAACTGACGCGGGAAGCCGTCGCGTCGTAGTACTTATATCATAGTCGTTTCTTTGTCTTTAAGTCGAAAAATCAAAACACTTGCCACCATTTCAATTTATCGACCCTCTTAAGCAAGGGTAGCCATTTTTTCTAAACCTATATCGTTTTAAAGCAACTGGCTTGCTTTTTGCAGATGTTGCCACAGAACTATATTGTTATTATGACACTTGTTAATACGTGAAATTATTATGTTAATGAAAATCTGTCAATTCTCCGGCCGCGTGCGCACTGCTGCATTTCAGTTTGACTGATGTTCAAGAGAGAGGAAGGATTTCCAAACGAATCATGAAACACTTGCTTGCTTGCTTGGCGATGAAGACACACAAATGTTTTACCAGAAGTTGTCGAACAAAAAAATATAGAATGTTGTGGAAAAGGTGGATTTTTATTTTTTCAAATGGGATGTGAACCTCTCTAAAAATCTGCTAACAATTGTATCATCACAACTCGGCCTAAATGCAGCTGATTTGCTAGCCTTTCCCATCATCAATTTGTTAGTCAGAGACTCTAATTTGACGTGCCATATTAAGTACTTAGATAATATCTAGTCTTGAGGTGATCTAATGATCACTACTAAATACTTAATGCTAAGATAAGTTTTTGTATCGGCAAGAGTTAGGGCGTCAGCTTGGATTGAAAGAAGAGAACGGACATTCATGCAGTTATGTACGAGTTTATGACATCGCGCATCGGCGGATGGTTTCATTGCTTTTCAAATGCCTCTAAAGCTCCTTCTTTTTTGCGCTCACGTCCAGATAAATTCTAGCAAAGCTATCTAGATACAACAGATGGCGCTAGCATCAAGAAGGCATACAAATTGTGTGTAGCTCGAGTTACTGACCTTAAATATGAATCTCATGACTTTGCAAAATAACCCATCTCAACATCTGGTGTTATTCTTGGAAGGGAATTTTTGGTTGTAGCCAACAGATTGCTAACTGGCATCCACTTAAATCTTTCTCTCTCCTCTCCCTTCATTTTGCTTTTGGCAGATTTTTAAGTAGGAGATAGCCACTCCTCAAATGATGGATTAATAGCCATCTCAGTACAGATGGAATATTTGAAATCAAAAGGTTCTCTTGCAAATGAATGGACAGAAGCAAAAATGCAAAATGTACATGAAATCGACTTTCGCTGTGCCAATTTTCTTGATCGGATTTTTGTCACGTTAAGAGGTGAAATTCCAATGATTTATCGTTTATGGTCATCTTGTTGGTTATAAAACGACCAAAATTAATGTTGGTCAGACATGGAAGACGAGACTCCAGACTGTAGACTAGACAGAGTAGCTTGTTTAATTTTTGCAAAGATGGGCATGCTCGTTATTTTTTGCAAACCTGGTTTATTGAT
>JAAUYL010042178.1_pt1 | contig 13432 bp, 5 predicted proteins | sample 7278011 | NCBI WGS metagenome assembly JAAUYL01 (sample SAMN14350225, study PRJNA611818) | marine sediment metagenome | isolation source: surface marine sediment (1.8m) | place: French Polynesia: Moorea | collected 2018-08 | reverse complement strand
GGAGGCTATGTGGACAACGAAAAAAGAGGATCACGCAGTACAGAGATAATCCGGATTGGCAACGGAGGAGGAGGAGAAGAGTTCCAACCAGGACCTGACCTTCCGCGACGCATCAGGGCAGCAGCTGGTATCACTGATGGCCAGGGTAGATTCCTAGTGGTTGGCGGAATTGACGAGTCAAAAGATGCTAGCAGCAAATTGATTTATGCTCTGCAATCACGCAACCAGGACCTGACATGGTCAACGTTGATCCAGGAATTGTCAACTGGCTGGCACGCCAATGTCGTCATGTTAATACCAGACGCGCTTGTAACCTGTCGAAAATCCAATGCTGGTGAGAAGACTGCAAAACCAACGCTGACAAAGAATCAGAACAAGATCCTGGTCACTGCTGGCATGCACAAAAATTGGCCAACTGTCAGACCTCTAAACACTTCTGAAGTCATTGATCTTGAAGATCCATTGTCACATTGTGACAACCTTGGAGAATATCCTGACCCGTACGCATCCTACGCTACAGGAGCTTTACTCAATGACTCGCCGTTCATTTGCGGCGGTGGAAACAGGACCAGGCGTGACTTTCGTGACACTTGTCACGCTCCCGGGACAAATGCGACATTGGCAGTCATGTCAACGCCAAGACGAGGTGCTGCCAGCGTTGTCATCCTTCACGATGGCGAAAATCGCCTCTTTGTAACAGGCGGTGAGAGCAGAAGAATTGGCAAAAAAGGAATCCTAAGCTCAACAGAGTTGGTAACTGCCAATCAGACATCATCCATTGTAGGACCGGATCTACCGTATCCTGTTAGATATCATTGTCTCCTGACCGTCAATTCATCTTCACTGATGTTGATTGGAGGGGAGACAACTATTGGGCCATCGTTTTACTTGGTTTTCAACTTGACCAGCTTCACTTGGACGATTGGCAGATCATCCTTGAGACAAAGACGATCCAATCATGCATGTGGCAAGGTTAAGGATGAGAATGCAACCGATCCCGACAATGTTGTGATTGTTGCCGTTGGAGGCAAAGTGGAGAACCTTACTTCGAAAGGAGTAATTGGCAATGCAACCACTGAGATTCTTGCCACTGGCGGCGACGCCGCCGAAGGGTTCCAGGAAGGACCTGTCTTTCCAATGCTGATCAGGGGAGCATCTGGGATCACTGACAATCGCGGAAGATTCCTTCTGGTCGGTGGCTATAACAAGGAAACTGAAACTAGCCAGAAGTCCATCTATGCGTTGACATTGCGCAACCAGGAGTTGACATGGTCCAAGCTGGAGCAGGAGCTGTCAACTGGCAGGCATGCCCAGGTTGTCATGCTGATACCTGAAGTGCTAACAACATGCAGTCGTCGTCAAAAACCATCCAGGATTGGTGAGTACAATCCATTGTGTATTGTAACCCACTTGATTCAAGTCATGGTTAATCTAACAGAAACAGAAGTGGACAACCACTCTCTGACCATAAAAGAAGATGAATCTTACACAAAGGTAATGGTCACGGCTGGCTTCTACAGAGTAAACTGGGACTGGAAGTTTGATAACACAACAGAAGTCATTGACATTGACAACACAATGTCTACCTGCCAGACCAATGGCAGCTATCCCAAGCTCAAGGCGACCAGTTTTACGGGGGGCCTTCTCAGTGGATCGTTGCCTCTCGTTTGTTTGGGTTTTCAGAACCAGATGACATGTCATACCCCTGGAAACAAAACCACCCTGGCGACCATGACAATACCGAGAAAAGGTGCTGCCAGCGTTGTCATTGTTGATGATGGGCATGACAGCCTCTTCATCACTGGCGGTTCAAGACGTAAAGATCAGGATCTCGTAGATTCCACCGAATTCGTGTCACCACAACATCCATCAACTACAGGACCAGTCATACCGTTTCCGGTCAAAAATCATTGCCTGGTTCCGGTTAATTCATCAGCATCCCTGCTCATTGGAGGTCAGGATGCCAAAAAGAAGCCTTTTCAAAACACTGTCGTCTTGAGCACGGAGACCAAGACCTTGTCTTGGCAGCTAGGACAAGTCAAACTTCAGCATGGCCGCTCGCATCACTCTTGTGGCAAAGTGAAGGATCACAATGGTGGTCTCATCATTGTCGTTTGTGGAGGATTAGACGAGACGAAGAGAGAAACATCCAGTTGTGAAATGCTGACATCTCTTGATAATAACGCATTTGAACTGGGTCCGGAGCTGCCAACGCCAATCAGATCAGGAGCTGGAATTACTCATGTCAAGCACGGTAGATTCCTGATGGTTGGAGGGAAGAAAAAATGGGCACATCAAGACTACTACGGACCAATCTTTGCTCTGGAGTCAAACAGCAACGGACAGTTGGAGTGGACGAAAATGGAGCAGGAGCTGTCAACAATCGCAAGACATGCCCATGTTGCCATGCTGATCCCAGACTCTCTAGCCATTTGCAATTGAGTAAGTATTTAATGTGAAATCCTTAAATACTCACCTCTCATATCAACTCCAATTATTTTCAGCTACGATTAATGGACAAACAAAAAACGGAAATGAATTGTGATTGCTTGGTTAAATAATTTTTTTCAGGGTGTGTTTTTTGTGTGCAAACTAATGTATTTTTATAAATGTTTTTGCGCGTTTTTCGCGTTGCACTTTCTCTGCCATCGGATCGAATCTTCGCAATAATTATGAAGCATCATCTGCCCCAGCTTTAATAAAATTAAACCGCGTCGTGAATCAGCAAATTTTCATCTTGCAATTTTGGATTTTTTGTGAAATCTCTTTCTTTTCTCCTTTGGATTGATAAAATGCATTTTCCCACATTTTTTCTGCAACAATTATCACGAAAAATCTTTTAAAATTGCAACTGTATTTTTATGGTTTTGGCAACTTGTTTCACCGAAATGGTCCCTGCTTTAAAATATGGCTACAATTTTATGACGAGCGAAAAAATTACGGGAAATTGTACGAAGCTAAATACATTTATGAAACAGATCATTATCTCATTTTGAGATGTGCCTTCAACTTCAAAATAATTTCTATCTAGCACATCAATTATCAGGGAATTTCACGGTCACTAGAAAAAAGTTGCGAAACTGTATAAAAGAGTCCATTGATTCTTTTTAGATAGACAAAAGAAAAAAATCTGTCTGTGTCATTCCATTAAGGAACTGCATCTTCAAAACTAAATTGTGAAATAAACTATCCAAAGAGTGTGTTTTGACTTTTTTATTGACATTTTGGCATCAGCTGGTTTAATAATACACTCTCAATATTGCCTCTAATGGTGGAGCTGACTTTCAACTTCATTTACGAGGTGAAGTCGAAGTTGAAGCCGTTCTCGAACCGGTTAAGCTTCAGCTGGCCAGGGGGGAAGTAGCGGACGGGAGAGGGCGTGGCCGTCTCCTGTTGGGCGGGGAGGGCGGGGAGGGCAGCAGGCTGAGCGGGCTGGGCAATCTGGTAAGGGTTGTACTGGCCGGCAAGCTGCTGCTGCTGCTGGGGGGCGGGGCGAAGGGCAGCTTGGGCATACTGGAGGGGCTCGAGGGCGGAGGAGCGCACGGTCTCGGTGGGCGTGGCCTTGGGGAGGGGCCTGAAGTCGGGCTTGCCCTCGGGGGTGTTGTCCCAGGGGTTCACGATGGGGTTCACCCCCTGGCAGTCGGCGCAGGCGGGGACCTGAAAAAAGGGGGCGTGGCAGTATTAAGTGGGGGGCGGGGTCAATAAAGTACTTTATCTCCCTACGTTGAAGCCGTTGAAGGAGAAGCTGGAGGCGCCCGAGGGCTCGTACTTCTGGCCGAGCTTATTGAAGCCCCAGTCACGGTGGGTGGGGTCATGGGGGTTGACGAAGGGGTTCCTGTTGGGGTCAGTGGGGACGTCGTTATAGTCGCCGTAGTCGACCGTCAACTGGGGGGCGGGGCTGGGGGCGGCGGGGGCATATTGGACCTGCTGTTGGGGGGCGGGGGCGTAAGCCTGCTGTTGGACAGGGGCGTATTGCTGGACGGGGGCGGCAAGGGGGGCGGGCTCGGGCAGGTCAGCCGGGGGCGGGGCCGGGGTGGACACCCAGGGGGCGGCCTGCTGTCCGGTGGCCCTGATGTGGTCACCCTCCAAGACCCTGAACCCCTCCTTGCCGGCGATGTACTTCACGTTGTAGGTCTTGCCGCCAGCTCCAACATAGGAGTACTGTCCAATCCTGAAATCAAGGATGATCTTCGTGATCAAGGTGTCAAGGTCAACTTCCGGTTTGTCTGTACCTGTTTCCGGAAGCATCAATCTCCTCCCTGAAAACGGTTCCGTCCTCGGTGGCATAAGCAGATCCAGCACGGCCATCTCCAGCATTGAACCTCTGTTCCTTGAGGATCTTGGCCAGCTTAGGGTCGACTCCATATTGGGCAAAGGCCGCAGAGGCCAAACAGGCAAGGACGACCTTTAAAATCAAAGACCATTATGAAGAACCTTCTTAACAACCAAGGATCAACTTACAAAACGGAGCATATTTTTCTTTGTTTCTTTTCTTATCACAATCTTCCAACACCTCTAGATTAACAACAATCTCAAGTGCAAGACAATGCGATACTGGTGCTGGATGCACCAACAACTGTTGCTTAAATACCCCGACATTTTTGCATGGTTTTAAAACCCTTTCAGCTACTTTATGAATCCTGAGTAGGCCAAGGTAGGATCGGGTGCATGACTGCATTATGCAGTGTAGCATCTGAATGCAACTTGTTACATAATACCACATGATGTGCCACGTGTGACGTGTTTTGATGCCTGAAAAAGGGGTGAAGGAGTGCGAGTATTTCTTTCAACGACGGCAGTTTGCATGGCAAAAGACCGGTTACATTCACATGATGCGAAAAAACTGCACTCAAATCCCCGCGGGGTTGATTGTCATTTTAAGATTATTCCTATAACATTACTGAGTAAAATGTGAGACCTGTTTCTACATAGGTTGAGCCACAATATTAGGGCAGTTGTTGGCATTAAAAATCAAGTTAACCCCAGAAAATTCGGGTTAATTTTCTTGCAATAGAGAAATGTCTCCCTGCAAAGGATCTCTATTCTCGTAAAATCGGCTATATAGGTCAAATATTTTTAGGATTATTATAGGATTTAAAAGTCAAATTTGCATGATATTTCAAGAGCTTTGGACAGTGCATGACTGGAGCTACTTTTTCTAAAGTTGAACCAGTTTGGTCATTTCAGGAAATCTTGAAATTCATAAAATAAAACAGATCCTACAATAGAGTGAAAACGCGTGATTGAATAATAAATTGTTTGGAATGATTTATATGACATTATAATGCAATGAGGTTAAAATGCGATTATCACCTGTTTGTGAGAATATCCTACAGAAATATGCATTTTCAGAGTCTTGAAAACAAAGCAAATTTTTGTTTATTTTATTAAACTTCTTGACAAATCTTGTTGCCTTCAACCTTTTTTTCGCAAAAAATATATCTTACCTAAAATTTTTTGAAATATTTTTAGAATTTTAAAACACTATTTTCGCTGATCTTCCAATTCATAATTGTCCTGAGAATCCGGACAGTCGTATTTCCCATCAAAAAACATTAAGTAAATGTAAAATTAACAAAAATGATGAAATCGAAAATAATACTCGTACTTCGGCTTATTGTGTGCTTCTAAAATTGACTTTTCAACAGGGGCAAAAATTAAGAATTATAGGAAATTCTCATCTTTTTGACAGATACGTTGCGAAATACTTATTTTCTTTCAAGTTCAACTTTTGTCTGGCATAATTATTTTTGAAATTCAATTGCAAAAATAAATGACAATATATCAAAGAGCTGCAAAAACTCGTGAATTCCCCACAGATCCTCTCTTTTTACGTACTAACTGTTTTTCAAAGGATTTTTGCGACTGTTTTTAATGTCATTTTCAAAACCGAAAAGGTCAAAACATCTCTTCCTTCTAACAAAAAAATAACCAAAATGCAATATTTCATTTGCAAAGTTTTTTTTAAAAAATCCAACTTCAAATAAAAGATTTCCTAATTTTCGTTTCCAAATGGACCAGGAAGGAAACTGCTCGAATCTTGCAATTCCAGAGTGCACTTGACAATGGTTGGTCTATATATTAGATCAAAAAGTTTTTCGTAACACATTTTCTCAGGGCAGTCTTCAAGCCTTAAACTTTAACTTCCCTCGCATCTGGTCCTTGGAGCTAAAATTCTCTGAAAAATATGTGAAGAATTAACTTTGTCCCACCCTAAAAATAAATAAAATTGAAGCAAGAAGGGTGACATTAAAGCCTAAACCAGATGGATGAAAAATAATGCCAGCGGGTGAGATAGAGCATCGCAGATGGCGCTAGGGTCGAGGTGGTCATAACACAATTAGGTAATACCAGACGAGACAAATTTCAGGAAGGAAAAAATGATAATCCAGTTCTTATATCTTGCTCAGGTTTTCTGATATCAAATAAAATGTTGAGCGTTTTTATATTGGCATATGGTTTTCAATGCATTTTTATTGAAGAAAAACAAGAAAATCTGCAATTTTCACGAACTTTCTTTTGTCTTGGAAAAATTCTTCGGTGAAACAAAAACAATCTTCAACCATGAAAAACACTTCCAAAGATGTTTTCTTTTTGTGCGCGTCAGTTGTCATGTTTCAAATATATTTTGCTGGAGTTTGTGAGTATTTTAGACTCTTTATTTAGAGTAAAATACTCTGAACAGTCACATATTTGTCATAGCGGATTTTTCAATTAAACAAAAACAAAACTTTGAAGAAGCATCCTGCCAAAAACCGCAAAATGTTCCTGAAATAACGTTGCTTTACTTTTTAATTTCTTTTTCTCACCGTGGAAAAGCTCTAATTTTTAAGTTTGGAATGGGTTCTTTTTTTTAGAAATCTGACGCTGGAGAAAATCTAATAATTTGTTGCGCCACAGGACTTTTTGGCAGATTTTCTAGAACAATTTGGCACTGGAAGTTTTAACGTAATTTTGAGGCATTAATTGTCCACCATCTTAATCCTTGAAAAAATCTCTGAAAACTTTTATTCATTTTTTCAGAAAAATTTTATAATTTTTTTGTGATAAATGGAGCAATAAAAACGAAAGTCTTAAAAATGCTGGACCACATTCAATAGATCTAAAGCGAGCCAGGGTTTATGAGGCAAAAGATTGGCTTTTCTGTGCGATAAAAAATTGACCCTTGTCATAAAATATTAAAAAATGCTTCAAATGTTTATAATTTTTGAAAAAAATGTGTGAAAAGCCCCGATTGCTCAACCATTTCTCTAGCCTGAATAATTTCCAACATGGTCAATTTGCACCCGGAAGGTGGTTAAATATAAATAAAATATCCTAAGAAAAACGTGTTAAGTGCTGCAATTTTCTCGTAACACTTACAGCATGACGCCTGGCACGAAAATAATAATTGTTATTTTTTTCTATTTTAATTTTTTATTTAATACTGTATCAAATATGACATTTTTCTACATTTTACAAAACAACGATATTATGTAGTTCATATTTTTGATTGCACATATTGTGTTTGAAGAAACACGGTTTCTTTTCTGTTAAAAATATCTATCACAATATTTTCTTTTTTTTCAATAAGAAAAAAACTACTTTCAACTTCTTTGTTGTGCGTCAGCAGATGATCAATAGAAATTTTTCCCAATCATGTAGAGTGCTACAAAGTTAACTTTTACCCCAATTGCATTGTGGTGAAAATAGCCTTGTAGCATCTGCAAAAATCAGAGCCGCGATTTCTCTGACCATTTTAACAATGGCGGCAGCATCTTTTTTTTCTTCAAAATTTTCTCTCTTCTCGGTCGACATCTGATGGCTTGGACAACAAGGGAGAAAATGAAAGTTTTCTTCTTTCTGGCGTTTATTGCAACGTTTTCGGCTCCAAAACCGCACCTGGCTCTGGTAGCACTGTTAGCCTTTTGCCGTCGGTGGTCAGTTGAGGAGCACCAGATTGGATTGTTTTCGGATCAATATAAGGGACGGGGGAACAGCACAATTGGTTTAGCTACACTACACTAGGGGCGGCGGCGGGCCCTGGGGCGGAAATTGGGGCCTGCCCTCGGGTCCGGGCGGGGGTGGACCCTGTGGGCGTCTCCCTTGAGGGGGCGGGGCCGCCCCCGGGTAGCCTCTGTAATCGTGATTATATTCGAAATAATGCTTGCCGTAGCCCTCATAACTATCCTTCCACGAGACCTGAAAATAGGGTAATTAAGTGTTTAACTGCTTGTTTATTGGCTTTTCGAGAGTGAAATCGCAAATTGAGTCAAGCGCATAGGATATTTTTGAGTCCAGGCAGAGGCACGATGCTATAGGAAGAGTTGTGCAACAGTTTTGGACGTGTCCATTTCTAAAGAGTGTCAGAGAAAAAACTCATAATTGACAAGCTCATTTCGTCTGCAAGCTCAAAACCCATTGGCATCTTAATCTTTTGGGCATGGGCGAAGAAAAAAAATGAAAGTTGAAAGTTTTTTCCCAATTTCATGCTGACTTATTTTCAGATTCTCAAGAGTTGAGCATGGTGCAGATTTCTTCGATTGCATAAGAAAATTAATTGAACAAGGGCGGATGGAGGTTAATTAAGTAATTAGCAGCAATTTATATTGCGATGTCATGCAACGAGCCCTTGATCCCACAAATATTCAAAGGGTTGGAGGTGGTGGTGAAAATGTCTGTCATGCACCATAAAAAACGAAGAGAATGGGAAATTCATGCATCATTGAGTCAAGGCAGAAAGTGTTTCGCAAAGCATTTTTTGCTGAACTTTAACATCATGGCTTTGAAATTGATTTACCTCCATTTAAATGTGGTGGGGCCCCGTTGCCTTGGTGCATTTTTTGTTTTGGTTTTTAGATTAAAAGTTTGAATACTGAAGGACATTTTATGGAAGGTCAATCGATTGGTTAGAATAATAAATTTAATCACGTTGGACGTCAAATAAGTCATCACCGAATATGTCTGTGAATTTGCGCAGCTCGTGTTGTTGTTCTCGCTGTGGATTAAGAAATGACATGCAGAGAGTTAGTTTCTAAGTAAATCGCTGCCTCCAGGACTCTCCCAAAGCTACTAAGTTCAAGATCAGATTGGCCACGCTTACCTCTTCAATGTGATGGGGCCCCTGGTGCTCTTTGATATTTTTGATGTTGTGATGGGGGTTCCCACTATTATGGCCAGCTTTGTAGGTATCAATGTCATCTACGTGGATGAACTGATGAGAAGGTTCAAGACTGTTGGAGACTGGATAGACAGGCTCTCCATGAATGGGGGTGTGGCCGTAGGGAGGACCTGGGCGTGGCCCTATTTCAGGAGGAGGGGACAGGGCCTGTCTGGGAAATCTTTCTCCTCCTCCAGGACTTAAATGTAGTGCTCTTCCATAATAATGTCTGTTACTGCTCCTCCCTCTGCTATCCTCAAAATCATCAAAGTCCAAGGATCTGGATTGGAACTGGGTCTCTTCTATGGAAAATGGTGGCAAGGGCGGGAAGTCCTCAATGTCGTCAGATCTTCTGGTTTCCGGTTCGTAATTGTCATGATCTTTCTTGAACGCCATTGGATCGTACAGGTAGTAATCTGGTTGATCCACATACGATTGGCCAGCATTGTACAATCTCCTGACAGGATCATGTGATTCTTGAGACTCTGATCTCAATGGCAGCTCCTCCTGGTAGTCGTTTTCATACTTGTAGGTTGTCTTTGGAACATAGACTGGCGGAGTGGTCTCTTCAATAGCTTCATTTTCGTACTCTCTTTCCTTGGGCGGAGGTCTGGAGTAGTCAGAAAAGTCATAAGGATGCTGGCGGCCAGATGGCTCTGGAATGTACTTGTCCTTGATGATCAGCTTAGGATATTCCGTGACCTCCTCCACTTCCTTCTCATGGTTGTCCTCAACATACTCATACTTGGGTCTGGATCTCACTGTGGTTGTTGTATATTGTTGTTCAGGTTCAACTTCTTGGTGGTCTGGAGAGTAGGGTGTCCAGTAGTCTTCAGAACTGGTTTCTTCTATTGGCCTGTAAGTTGTTGTGCTATACCTCTCCTGTGGTCTCTGATCTTGGTGGTAGTCGTAGTGATACTTGTCCTTATGTTCATGGACTTCATCAATGTTGTGGTTGTATTTGTGGTGTCTGGTTGGATTTGGAGGTTGATAATGCTGGACTTTTGGCTTGGTCTTGATCTCCCTTTTGAAGGGAACTCTGTCTTCTGGCCTGTGTTTGTGCAGTTCGTTGAACAAAACTTCTGGAGGTTCGTAAGCAACTTTGGATCCAATCTTGGGAACATCAACCGGAAACAGACTGTTGCGTTGCATCTCCAGCATTTCCGGTGGCGGGGGAAGATGGGGCATGTCTTCAACATACCTGGTGTTTTCGAACGGATCCCCTTTGGGCGTCAATTCATCGTAGCTTGGAAAGTTCTTTGGCTTGTAAGATCTGCTGGGAGTGTAGGAATGCTTTGGCTGAGGAGGAGGAGGAGGTGGGCGTGGCCTGTATGATCTTGGTTTGTAATCATAGTCATCATATTGTTCATACCTCCCAGGAACCGAGTTCAGGCTTGAAGCTGGAGGTTGATAGGGTGGTGGACTGTGATCTGGCACCTCGTCCAGGGCTCCCTGAATGTCAGGGCGGTGAGAAAAGTGCTGCTGTGGCGGCACTTCCGGTTCATAATGTTGCCTGGGTCTATTGTCATAATAGCCAGATTGGACTAGAGGCTGAGGATTGGGCAGGTTTTCAGGCATGTTCCTGAAATCACCGCTTGGAGCTTTGCTGCCAATAGCCTGGTTTATGTTGATCTTGGGAATGTCAACAAAGAAATTGCCAGAAGGTTGGAAGTCATCCACGCCAGGTTCTTCGAAGGCAAACTCATCGTTGAATCGGGGTTGCTTGAACAAGGACTCTCCAGACCTTGGTCCTGGTCCTGGAGGAGCGGGGGCGGTAAAAACGTCTACTTCGCTGGGGTTGTGAAACTTGTCCATGGGATTCATATAGGACATTGGTTTGGAGTAGGCGTGGCCGTATGGGGTGGGGGCGTGGCTGAACGACTCCGCCCCCTTTTTCGGGGGCGGGCCCCCCTCGTAACCGTATGGTTCTGGGTTCCTCTTGACAGGGTGCCTGGGAACAAATGATGGAGGGGGCGGGACCCTGGTTTGAGGGGGCGGGGGCGGGGCGGCCCTGCCCTCGGGAAAGATGTTGATCTCGGGCTCGTCGAAGAAGTCGTCCATGATGTCAAAGTAGGTCTTGCTCTCCACGGGGGGCGTGTTTCTCTTTTGGGGGGGACCCGGGGGCGGCGGTCTGCCGTACCCCGATTCATGGTGACCATTGAAGGGATTGTCAAACTGGTCATGAAAATAGGGGTAGGGCCCCTGGCGAGGGCTGAATCGGGTACGGACTTCCGGTTCACGATTGAACGGGTTCTCTATTTCCGGCAGCGTCGGGATGTCCTCCCGCTCGTCGCCCGGGAAAACCCCGGGCCTCAAGGGCCTCCCGGGGTTGCCGGGGTTGCCGTTGTTGACGAACCTGAAGCCGTCGTCAATGTCGTCGTCGAAGAACCCGCGCCCCTCGTCCTCCTCTTCTTCCTGTTGTTGTTGCTGTGAACGGAGGCCACTGTCGACCCCGACCTCCACGGCCTCGGCCGGGTTCCTGACGGAGATCAGCTCAGAGAAAACGCTTCGCTCTTGATTCTTATCCACAGGCTCGAATTCCCTAAGAAACCATAAAAATATGTGAAATTGCAAAACATACATGTCAATTGCATTTCACTTACTCGAATGAGGTTTTGCGCTTCTTTTTCAAGTGCAGCCTTAATCGTGGAGGCCGCTCGTCCTCGATTTCGATGCCGTTGTCAAGCGTTCGGTGCTCGACCTCGAGTGTCTTTTTCACGATGGGTTTGTCGGATTTATAAGCTCCTCCAACTAAAAGAGGTGCCGGAATTCCAGAGGTAGAATCTTTCCTCTCCGTTAGTTCGTCGATGTCCTCGACGAATCTGGCGTTCATGCCTGCGAACAACGGCGCCGGGATCATCTCCCTTGTCGGGGACTTGATTCGCGTCCGTCGGCTTGAGCTCGAGCTCGAGGCCGAGCCCACCAGCCGCTTCCGCTTGACCGCGATCAACCTCTTGAGCTTGGTCAAGGCGCTCGAATCTTGCGACCTCGACGAGGACGAGCTCGAGCCCGCGCCCGAATTTTGTTTGCTCGGGCCCGGCCTCGGGCTGCCGAAATAGGGATCGTTGCTGTAGTAGTGCGAGATGATGGAGTTGTAAGCTGTACTGTGCGAGGCCGTTCCGGAAGCCTCGCTGTCCTGGACGGCCTCGGATTTTTTAACCTCACTAACTTTCTCATCATTATTCTCATTGGCATCTTGGGCCAATATCGTAGCAAATAGCGCACAAAATATTAGCAATCTGTGAAACTTCATATTGACAATTGTAATTTTGGTTATGGCACTCAGATAGACTCGAAAAAATATTTGCTTAACGGAGCCTTTTTATGCACATTTTCACGAGTTTTTATGCTTCTTTTCTTTGTGATCTGTGTCCACCGATAGTTTTTTGAGAACTGCAGATTTTTTGTCGCCGACAGAAAATTTCCCGAAAACTTTAACCGGACCATCTAAGTAGCGTCTTGTTCCTATTCTATTTCAACGACAAAATACTCTTAATTTATAGACAAATACTCTGAAATACTCCACAAGACTGCCATTGTTCACAGTTGGTAGTCTATTTTCTCCAGGAATTTGGCATAGAATCACGATTTTAGTTTAGTCAAAGTTGGACTTGAAATCATGGAGAAACTCGGTTTAGTTTTCTATGGGGTTTTCCAAGCCATATGTCCAATTTTCGCGCGCTCACAGTTCAAAACTGACGCTTGACGCAGGCTCGAGCGTACGTCCATGTTATTTAAATGGTAAATAAAAGTCTGAGACTTAAAAACTATTCTGAGTGAACTTATTACTATTCTTTACATTATATGACAGACTACTCGGAGACCCTTTTGGAAGCTGAAAGCAATGAAAAATCGGAAGATTTTAACCACATTTAATGCCAAAAAATAATCCACATAAAAAATGGCCTCTCAAAGGATCTAAAGAACAGTGCAAATGTCCTGCACAATTTCACGAAAATAAAGTTCAATTTTCTAAAAAGGGAAGCAGCAAGCCCTTGATCGACATATGGCCTTATAGTGTTTTTCTTTTTTTGGAGCGTCAAGAGACTCGAGCGGAGCTTTTAATACTGTGGTCCTGGCTCCTGGGAACTTTGGACCTCTATCTCTATATTCATGAAACTGGTGGTATTTACTTGTTCCTTGAAAAACTAAATAAAGTTAGAGGTCCAAGGTTTGAGTCTCGGTGTTTGGGAGTGACTCAACCCTTGGATATCCCCAGCAAAGCCACGAGAGCAAACAAGCAGCAAGCAAGCTTCAATTTCTGTCATCTGATTAGGGGTCACTTAAAGTTGG
>JAAUYL010009456.1_pt1 | contig 13435 bp, 13 predicted proteins | sample 7278011 | NCBI WGS metagenome assembly JAAUYL01 (sample SAMN14350225, study PRJNA611818) | marine sediment metagenome | isolation source: surface marine sediment (1.8m) | place: French Polynesia: Moorea | collected 2018-08 | reverse complement strand
GCTGCGTTTTCCGAATCAAAGTAGCCACTCAGCTGTTTTTGTTCGTTTTAATTTTTAAACGACGCGCAACGGAGATTTTTGAAAATTCTTTGAGATTTCGAGTGAATTTTAGTTTTCTGGAAGTTTTCTTGAAGATTGCCGCAAAGTCTTCGTGATCATCATGAGTCCCGCGTTGACGGCCCCCTCGGATGGCCACGTCAAGTCGGCCACCGAGATGGACGAGGAGCGGCAGAAGCAAATGGCGTATGAATATCTGTGTCATTTGGAAGAGGCCAAAAAGTGGACCGAGACCGTGATCAAGGAGGAGCTGCCCGAGGTGACAGAGTTGGAGCAGAACCTCCGCAACGGGGTCGTCCTAGCCAAGCTGGCCGTCACGTTTGCACCCGAGATCATCACGGTGAAGAAGATCTTTGACCTCGACCAGCGCAGATACAATGACAACGGCCTCCACTTTCGTCACACGGACAACATCAACTACTTCTTGCAGGCCGTGAAGGCTATCGGGTTGCCTGAAATTTTCACCCCCGAGACGACTGACGTTTATGACGCGAAAAATCTGCCCCGGCTCATCTTCTGCATCCACGCCCTTTCGCTGTTCTTGTACCGTTTGGGCCTGGCCCCGCCCATGATGGATCTTTATGGCAAGGTGACTTTCACCGCCGAACAGATTTCCGCCATGAGGCAGGCTCTCGATGCTTACGGTCTTCCCATGCCGCAATTTCGAAAGATCGGCGGGATCCTGGCCGACGAGGTGCCCGTCGACGAGGCCGCCTTTCACGCAGCCATAATGGCCATCAACACCGCGTTGGACGGCACAGATCAGTCGAGGACGCTGAAGGCGATGCAGAACCCGAACGCCTGCCTCTCGGACATCGACGTCGACTCGGCCAAGAAGTATCACGTCGTCTTGGCGAGTGAAAAACACCGCAAGGTCCGCGAGGCCAACAACCGCCCCGTCAACTACGACGAGGAGGCCGACGCTTACGACGAGATGTTGAGCCAGGAGGAGATCCAGAATCACTTGGACAAGATCAACTTGCTATTGGCGCTCGAGAGGATCGAGCATTGCGTTCGCAATAATGACACTCACTCACTCAGCTTCGCTCTTGAGGCCAGACATTTGCATTTGGAAGCTCAGGTAAATCCATCAAAAAGGTCAATAGAATTTGAATTTTCTCACTCTTCCCTTGTCTTTTAGGTGAAAAATAACATGATGTACAAATACTTGAAAGAACTCGCACGACGCTTGGAGGGAGGAAGGAACGACGGCCTCGATTTCTTACGAAAAGAGGACGTGGAAAAAGCCATAAAGAAGGTCAACGCTGAGGCCGACAAGGTCGGCAATCGCGACGAGGTTGTCGAACGTGTGAACGGAGCGTTGGAACACAGAGACGAGCATCTCCTCATGCGAACCTTAAAGGTATTTATGAAAGTTTTTCTAAGCTATTACTTAGTCTAATCAAATGAAATCTCTTTTTAGGATCCTGCTTTGGACATCAAACAGCATATTGTTAACGAGGCTGCTCCACTCTATCTGGCGGAGTTGTCCTTCATAAGAGAGGACTGCAGGTCCGACCTCAAATACGAAGCCGTCAAGAAGGTTTGCGAATTCCTGGCGCCCATCGCCAAGATCAACAAGGCTGCCGAGGCCAGGAACTGCTCGGAGTTTTGGCAGTTGTCTACCGCCCGCGGGGTCAACCTGGAGGACCTCGAATACAACCTGAGAGAAAAGTACGTGGAGGCCATTTGTGCAGCCTTGTCGGTCAAGCTTCGGGATCGCAACGCTTGCCCGCTCCTGAACCACGCCGAAATCCAGGACACCATCGACCTCGTGAACGACGAGATGAAGACGGCCAAGTCGAGGGACTACAAGCGGATCGAGGCCATCCGGGAAGTCAACGATGCCGTCGAGCGCAACGACGCACCCAGGTTGCGTTCGGCCTTGTTCAACCCCGACCTCCGCCTGTTGGACGAACTGCGAGATCCTGAAGTTGTCAACGAGCTCAAAGGTAAACCATAGTTTTTCTTTTACAAAAGCATTTTTCCATTGTTTATTTATTTCAGGAATTAGTGATGACGACACGGTTCATCTGCTCTGCCTCTTGGCGGACGTCAAAGCCAACCGCAGCCTCGCGGAGAAGGAGGACGCCGAGCTCTGGATGGACAACATCGTGGAGGCCGTGACCTCGGGCGTCATGCATGGCCGAGAGGCTAAAAGGGCGGGCACGGCGTTGGCCATCGTCAACATGGCAATCATGCAGGGCGACGCGTTCAACACCTTTCAGACGCTCTGCCACGACGACCTCAATCTGACCCGCGGCCTCCGTGACGAACCTGTTCACCGGCAACGATACCAGGATGAACTGTCAGCGCTTGTGAAAAAGAAAGAGCGATACACATGTCCCTGGGTGGTTCACAGAATCAGGGACGGCGACAAGGTCTACCTGAACCTTCAGGAGCACTCCTATTCTTGGCGCACCCCCGGCAGCTACACGGGCAAATCGGGCTACATCTCGGCCTCGGACATCGACGACATCCTCGCCAAGATCGAGGGCGAGGACGACCTCGGCAACCTCATGGCCAGGTTCCAAGCTCGGGCAAGGGGATACCTGGTGCGCCAGGCTCTTTTCACGATGTTGGAACACTACTACAAGCACGAGGCCGCCGTCGTCAAGGTGCAGGCAATCTGGAGAGGCCGAGTCGTCCGCAAGAAGTTCGGCGACCGGCTTAAGGAGTTGAACAGGACGAGGCTGAGGCCGTTGAGCTACTTCAAGAGGCACCTCAACTATGTAATGCTGATCCAGAGGGTCTGGAGAGCCCAGCGCGCCAAGAAGGAGTTCAGGAAGCTGCTTGAGGCTACCAACACACACAAGACTATGGACGTGCCCACTGTGAGGCGCTACTTGCATTTGCTCGACATGAGACCGGAGGACTTCCGACAGGAGCTGGAATTACAAGTAAACTTTTATTATTTTTTTATTTCGCCATTTCTCGAGTTTTTCTAATTTATTTATTTTTCTAGAATTTGAAAGCCGACATCACGAAAATGATCAGGCTGAACCAGGACCTGGAGAAGGACTTGGACTGCATGGACGTCAAGATTGGCCTGCTGGTCAAGAACCGCATAGACGTCGAGGACGTGGTCGCCCATGGAAGACATTTGAACAGGAGGATCGGCAAGAGGAAAAACCCGGCGGCCTCCGAGACGATGATGTCGGCCTCGGACAAGACGGCGACTCGAGGCTTGAAGGCGTTGAAAAAGGAGAGCCGTGAGAAGCTGGACGCGTATCAGCATCTCTTTTACCAGCTCCAGACCGACCCGACCTACTTGGCCAAGCTGATCTTCATCATGCCTCAGTCGAGCTCGACCAAGTTTCTGGACTCGGTCATTCTCACCCTGTACAACTTCGGGGCCAACCAGAGGGAGGAGTACTTGCTGCTGAAGCTGTTCAAGACGGCTCTGGAGGAGGAGGTGCGTTGCAAGGTGGAGAAGCTGAGCGACATCGTGAGCGGCAATCCCCTCGTAATCAAGATGATCGTCGGCTTCTACAAGTCGGGCTCTGGTCAACTTGTCCTTCGAGAGTTGCTTGGCCCGCTCATCCAAAAAGTCCTGGACAACAAGGACCTGCACATCAACACCAACCCCGTCGAGATCTACAAGCAGTGGATCAACTCCAAGGAGGTGGAGACCGGCAAGCCCTGCGGGATGCCGTACAACGTCACGGCCGAGGAGGCCCTCAAGTACGAAGAGGTCAAGTCGAGGTTGAACGCGTCGATTACCAAGCTCAAGATGGTCACCACCATGTTCCTCGCCACCATCGCCAAGTCGAGGGCCAAGCTGCCCTACGGGATCCTATACATGGCCAAGGTCCTGTACCACGCCTTGGCCAAGAAGTTCCCCGGCATCCCCGAGAAGGACGTGCTCAAGGTGGTCGGCAACCTGATCTACTACCGCTACATCAACTCGGCCATCGTCGCCCCCGACGCATTCAACATCGTGGACGTGAGCGTTGAGAGCGGCGGTCTCAACAACGAGCAGAGGCGCAACCTGGGCTCCGTGGCCAAGATCTTGCAGTTCGCCGCCACCAAGAAGGGCTTCGGCGACGAGTCGCCCCACCTCACCGTCCTGAACCCGTACATCACGGAGTGCCATGAGAAGTTCAAGAAGTTCTTCCTGGAGTGCTGCCAGGTGGCCGAGCCCGAGGATGCCTTTAACATGGACCAGTACTCCGAGGCCACCCTGCTAGCCAAGCCCATCATCTACATTTCCCTACAAGAGCTTCACGACACTCATGTTCTCCTCCTTGAGCATCTGGACGCGATCGCTCCCGATCACCGAGATCCTCTGCGCCAACTCCTCCTCGACCTCGGGGACTCGCCTTCGATTTGCAGCCTCCTGGGGGCGGCTCAAAACAATCCTGGCGACGAGGACGCCAGCCTAGCTCATCTTGCTAAAACTGAGGTAAGAGCACAACATTTTCTCCGTTGGCATGAATTCATTTTTTTATCCATAGGTATGCTTGACATTGACCAACAAATTCGCCCTGGCGCCCGAGACCAGCATAGCCGACAAGCTGTTTGTCAAGACGAAGCAGTTGTTGATGACCGTGTTGCCTTGCACGACGGGGGACAACCTGATCGGGTGCTTGAAGTCCAAGACCTACCCCGACCAAGAGGACTACTACTGGGACCTCATCGACCGCCGCGAGGCCGGAAACAAGCACGCCGAGCGCAACGCCAACATGTTGGATCATACCAACCACTTTAAGGACGACGAAGTCCACCTGTCGTTGGACGAGACGAAGCGGTTGATCTTGAAAAATCTGCAGATTCTTGAACGCCACGGGTATGTAAGCAGCAAGGACGGCTGCGCCGCCATCATCGCCTCCCTCGCCAAGGACATTTGCAACCAGAGGTCATACCGTTCGCGTCGTCGTCGAGAAATCTTCCGACTCCAGAAGACCATCCGGGATCTGGAGACCAAGACCAGGTTCCAAGAATCCCAAGTCGATTATTACGATCAATACTTGAAGCAGTGCCTGGCCAACCTGCACACCGTCAAGAAGAGAGTCCATTTTAGAACTCCCAGTCACAAGGTAATTCCAAAAGTTTTTAAACAGGACAAAGATGTTATTTCTTGAATTTCTAGACAATGCTTGGCCACAAGACGATGAAAAAGGAGACGCTCAAGTACTCGGCATCGAAGCTCTACAACAAGGGCATCCTGTTGGCGATCGACGGCCTCCCCGAAAACCAGTTTAAAAACGTGCTCTTCGAGATCGTCCCGACCAACACGGATTGCGTGTTTGAAATTCATGCCAAGTTCATGGGCGTCCGCATGGAGTCTGTGGACGTCAACGTTCAGGTTTGTTTATGCATTTATTTTTCATCGATGCGATTTCACGAGTTTTTGGAATTTTTTTTCAGGATTTGCTACAGCTCCAATATGAGGGAGTCTCTGTCATGAACATGTTCGACAAGGCCAAAATCAACGTGAACCTGTTGCTCCATTTCTTGAACTCAAAGTTCTTTGGCCGCAGGAAATAAAATGGTCAGTTGTGATACCACCAATTTAATATGACTAATCACTTTCCAGACACTCTTAATGCAGTTGTTTCATAGCTTTCATAATAATTATTAGCACCAAATATCAACCAAGTTAACTTATGTGGACATAATAATAAATATTTTAGAACCCAACTCTTATGTACGATTTTTATCTTTATTAAGGCAGAGATATTTTAAAAATAGATAAAACTGTTTTAAAACTTGTGTAAAAAGAGTAGGCTTTTTGACAAACAGCAGCATGTATTTTTCCTGGTAGTGATGACAGGGGTTGCATTTTAATCAACTTTGAGCGATTTTGAAAACTCGGCCTGTTGCTTCTCCTTCCACTCGGATTTCACGGCATTTCTTTTTAGATTTCCGTCCCTAAAAATGAAAAATAAATATTCAGTTATCCTAAAAAAATCGTGAAACCAGAATCAAAAATTACCACATAAGATCTACAAGGCCTCCTTGTTGTGCGATTTCGTGCTTAACTCTGTTGGCAAAATCAATTGCATCCTCGCCTTCTCCTCGAGTCATTGGCGGCAGATACCTGGAAAAAATCATTAATTGCATGAAATAACTTATTTTGCATGAATTTTTATTTACCAAACGTCACAGACGATTGCCCAGGATGTCATCATCAAGAAGATGTAGGACGCCATGCCGTTCTGATTGGAGTTCCAGAAGGCGTCACCGAAGATCGGGTCGTACTTAATGGCCACTGGGTAGATCGTGCCGCCGACCTCGAAGCTGCCCTTCTTGAACTGCATCACGGAGGTGTTGTTGATGCAGGTGCCCTCAGGAAAGATGAGGATCGGCAACTTATTGGGATCCTCAACGTGGTCCTTCAGTCTGAATAGAATCGACAGTTGATAATATTTGAACCTGAGATTTGCTTGGCAACCTCGGGGGTGAAAAAATGGGAAATACCGTTTTGCAACCAGAAGCCGATCCTTGACCTCGGACCTCTGAAACCAAATGTGATCAGAGGCGCGACCGAGTGCTCTCAAGATTACTCCAAACAATCCACCGTGCATTTGTCCCACCTTGTTTCACGAAAAAATATTTTCAATTTCTTTTTTTCAACACAAAAAAAAATCGCGAAAGCCTGTACGTGCGTACTGTATTTATCACTTATTTTTCCCCGAGGTTAGCCAAGCAAACAAAGACAAAACATAAACGTTTAATGTAAACTGTCAACTTACCTTTTTGCCACGAGAATTCGATCTTTGGCTTCGGATCGCTGAAACCAGATGTGCGCTGAGGCTTTTGACAACATGCTCTGGAAGCTCCCCAAGAGGCCAGAGTGAGTCTGGCCGATCTGTGTTTAAGATTTCCATGTTAATTTCTAATCGCTTAACCCCATTAACCCGCTCGGAATAACTTACCAAGGCATACGCGTTATCACAGGCAAGAACGAGGACGTCGATGGGGGAGGTGTGGTTGGCCACGCAGATCCCCGATTGGCTGGGTTTGTTCTCGGGGTTGTGGTAGGTGATGACGGCCGAGAGGACGCCGCCCAAGATCTGGAAGCTGACGGTGTAGACCTGGTAGTGGAGCCAACGCTTGAACTCGCCGTCCGGGAAGGTACCGACGAAAGCCATTCCCATGGCCATCCAGAGGAGCTGGAACCAAATTAGTCCATAAAATCATGCACGTTGACAATGACAACCCCATTGTAAGATTCCCAGTAATATGTTATATTAGCATATCCCGAATAATGCCCCGAATATTGCAAGTACAGGCTTCCTTTTTTCTTTAATATGATTACCAAAGCATAACTGCGATCGCACGACAGAACGACAACGTCAATCGGAGTCGTGTGGTTTGCTACGCAGATCCCATCGGACTTGGGCCTCAAATGCTTGTTGTGAAACTGAATCACCCCGGAGAAGCTCCGGGACAAGATTCGAAAGCAAGTGAGAGCCGCCCAAGAGTAAATGATGTCCTTCAGCCTCGACTTGGGGAAGACCGACAACAGGGTCGATAGGACCATCAAGAACGTGAGCTGGGTTTGGGTTTGAGGCCTGTTTTTCTAGATTCTTAAAATCTTTGGTTTTCGGCTTACCCCAACAACGAGTATACACATTCTGCCTGGCAAGAGGATGCAATAACGTACGATGAATCCAATGATCCAAATCACAGTCAGCTTTGTGTTGACGAATTCAAATTTTTGGCTTGTTCTTGTCAGCAAATTCCACATCTAAAAATAAGCAACTTTATCACCAGGATCAGGATCTATTTTTCAAGACTATACCTTGAGCTCCTCTGCGACGAATCTCTGAGTGACCTCGTCCTCGATGATGGAGCCAATGCCCGTTTTGATGTAGTCGAGGACGGACTCCAGGTGGAACTCCTTTCTCAACGTGTTGGCCGACATCTTGGTGACGTTGCTCTTCTCGGGCATCCCCGTCCCCATCTGCTGCTGGCCGTCGCCCCCCTCCGGGGTCGGGGTGTCGGGGTCCGCTCTGTAAATCTCTTCTTGGTCAAGCTCCTCCTGGATTTTGGGCGGCTTGTCCGGCGTCAAGACGAGGTTGTCCTTGCGGCTGATGACGTTGTGGCGCGACTCCTTACCATACTTTTTCAACTTGTTCCTCCTGTTGCGCACCTCGACCTCATCATCCTCGTCGTCGACGTTGGCCTCGGCGACAACCTCTCCGTCTTCGCCTTCGGCCGCATCGCCGTTCAGTTCGCTGTTGTTCTTGAGCAATTCTTCTGTGGATTTCTGCAAGCAAACAATGAGAAAGCAAATGAAGGGGAGGTCGTAAATTAAGCAGTCGAGATTTTTTCGTGAAATTTGGCGAAAGCTTAACACATAGCGCAACGGAATGCAAGCTCGTTTCGGGGGAAAATTGAGGCTTACCTTTTTCTTGGGGAGACCGTTCGAGCCGGTTAAAACTGGAGACGACTCCTTGCTGCTTCTGTCGTCATCCTCTGGCGACCCGAGTTTGAAATCGACTAGCTTTTCCGAGCTTTTCGATTCCTGGAGCCTTTGCTGTTTGGCCTCGTCGGCCATTTTTGTCACCGCCTAAAAATCAAACCCAATGAATTGAAGGATTTGATTAAAAATATATTTTCTTACCTTGAACACTTTTAGCAGCCATCTGACGTACATTCGGCGAATGCCGAGGGACTTCCCGAACGAGGCCAGAAACAGGACGGCTCCGAGGACGCACAAAAATGGCGGCAGGAAGACCGTGTAGAGGATGTAGAAAACGCCGGTGAGGTCGAAAGACATCATGCTGTCGGGAGGTGATCTTCAACCTCTGGAGTTCCTGGAGACAAGTCGACAAGTGGCACGCTTTCCTGCAACGAATGCTCAGCTTAAAACTGGAAGTGCAACTTCCAACTTGAAGTTTGACCTCTGACCTCTAAAAAATCGCCAGAGCAGCTTCAGCTTGTCTGTTTAAACAAAAAGCGTGGGGGCATCTCCTAAGCTCATGTGATAGCGTTGCGTGTTCAATTTTCGATTTCGAGTGACGAGTGCGAACAGTACGAACCGAAATAGATTTTCTAAAAAACAGCAACAGCTTTTCAATCGTCATCTCTTATCTCTCCTTCAATCAGTTTGCACAATTGTGAGATTGACCCCTGTTGACCCTTCTGAATTGAACATTCAAATCATGGCGATTGTCGGCCATTGCAAAAATCCTTATCTTTTCGCAAAAAAAAACTGACTTTGACTTACGTTTCGGTTGCCTTGGTGATAGTTCTTCTGACGTTTAGATCGCCTGAGGGGATGTCTGGGTCGCGTCTGAAAACGCGGACTGAATTGCGCACTTGCCAATTTGAATTTTTGACATCTGATTTGAGATTGGAGCTGGGCTGTCCACAAATCTGGGTGCGGTCTCTTTCCTTGGCAACAAGGCTCCTCTTCTTCTCGTTCTTTCAGAGAGTAAAAATGTCTTCAAAAAGGGCAATAAAATTGTCAGGCATTTAAATGCCCTGCCTTGTTCATGTCGCGTTTGTTTATCTCTTCTCTTCTCCAATGTGCCCCTTGCTCTTCTCTGCTCTGCTGAGCTGCGCTGAGTAACTTGAGCGCTCAGTTCAAACGGTCCAAGAACAAAAATTCTCAGCGCCGTGCACGCAAAGGTTGAGCAAACGCTCAACTGAGAGTTCCGCCCGTCAAAAAATTAGGTAGAAAAAAGAACCATTATTTTTAAAACAGCAAAATTAACCAATTTTTGGCCTTTAAAGGAGATAAAATTACTAAAAATTGTTTTTAATTTTTTTTTGCTATAAAACTTGGATTTTTTAAACAAGTTAGTTTTGATGTTTTTGTAGTTTGCTGAAGCAGAAAATTCAAATCTGGGAATTTGACTTTGTTTGCCAAAACAAAACAAAATGAAAATGCTGGAAAATTGAAAAAAATCTCGAATTTGACGTCTGAAAAGTGTGAAAATATCTGAATAAGCATAAGAAAGACATCATGTCTGCTCGGAAGGTAAGTCCTTAAACCGTCTGCCATTTTCTTGTTTAACTGAGTAACTTATTTCTGTGTTGTTTCAGCGTAAAAGTCCGGTAAAAGTGGTTCATTTCGAGGACCCCCACCATGATGACTCGACCAGTGAAAATGTCGACGAGACCAACATTGTCGTCAATATCGTTTCAACCAAGAGTCCCAGGGCTTCCCCACGCAAAAAGAGACGCCCGGAGGCAACCACACAGATGCTCGAAAATGAGCTGTTGGCCGAGGCCGGGCGGCGGACCTCGATGGGCTTGACAATCCTGGGAGACGAGGACAACATGTCCAACATCATAAGCAGTCTCAGGCGACAAAACGACGACCTGAGAGCTAAACTTCAACAGTTCCAAGGATCCTCTTCATCCAAGGACGATACCTCCTCGTCTTTGAACGCCATCGACAACCTGCTGATGGAGCAAAAGGAAAAGGAGATCGAGGAGTTGAGGGCAACAGTCGAACGTTTGGAAAAGCTTCGTGGCCTCGAGAAGGAAGAGCGCAACGAAAACGAGAAAAAGACCCTTGAGCTACTGACCGGTGTAAAACAGAAATGGCACGACAGAGAAAACAAGCGCTTGGAGCAAGTCAACCACGAGCTGGAACAAGCCCATCAAGTGATCAACGACATGGAGTTGGAATTGCATCGAAAACAGTCCGAAGTCGACAACTGCCAGACGGAGGTCATGAACCTGACCAACGTCAAGACCAGCTTGAAGGCCAAGCTGAAGGAGTGCAAGACCAAGCTGGAGATCACTGTCCACAACTACGACGCCAAGCTCGACCAGATCAAGGACTTGGAGGCCCAGATTTCCGAGCTGGAAACCAAGTTGGAGAAGAGCAAGGCCGAGACGGAGAAGAGGCGACGGGCCTCCCTCGTTCTCGGCGACAAAGCCGAAACTGATCGTCTCCGCGATGAAGTGCTTCAGCTCGAGAGCCAGAAGGACAAACTCAAGCGAGAGTTGTCCAAATCGAGAGAGGACGCTGAATCACTCCAAGTTCGTGTTGACACCCTGAAGAAGGAAAAATCTGACATCCAATGGGAGTACGACGATCACAGAGCCCGATGTGACGAGCAACTGCTCAAACTCCAGTTGGAAAACTCCGAACTCTCGCTCAAGAATGACAAATTGGAAGTGAAAGTCAAGTCGGCTGACAAGGAATTGGAAAAGAAAAAGGACGACCTCGGGCGTCTCGAGAAGGTCCTGGCTGACTTGGAGAAGAAGATCCCGTCCAAGGGCACGATCTCCGCTATCACCGACAAGAAGGCCAACGAGCTTTTGACCGAAAAGTCCAAGGAGCTAGAGGAGAGCGCGTCCAAGATTGTCGAGTTGGAAAACGAGCTCAAGTTGAAAAAGATTGAGGTGCGGAAGGCGGAGAAGGACTTCAACAACGAACGCGAGCGCATCAAGGTCTGGCAGGAGATGTACATGGAATTGAAGCGCAGCGTGAACAAAGACCAAAAGGAGACGACTTGTAGTGCCGAAAAGCTGGAGAAACTTGAGCGTGAGGTCGCCGAGGAGAAGAGTGAAAAAGAGAGTCTCAAAGAAAGCAACGACCAGCTCAAGTCGAGGCTGGAGTCAATGCGCAAGGACCTCGCCGAACTCCGCAAGGAGTCTGTCTCTTCGGACAAGCTCGAGCAAGAACTGTCCGAGACCAAAGAGAAGGCCGAAAAGTCCGCCAAGGAAGCAAAGGATTTCAAGCGAAAATACGATCTTGCCAAGACGGTGTGCGACGAGCTCGAGGCCCAGATCAAAGAGTACGAGGTTGTCATCGCCAAGTTGGAGAAGAACAGTGAAGCCTTGAAGACCACTAACAAGACGCTCAAGGAAAAGAGCGACGCCAACTCCGAGGAGCTGATCAAGGCCAAGCGCGAGGTCAACGAGCTCAAGTCGACCCAGGCCTTCAAGGAGACCAAGCTCAAGGATCTGGAGGAGAAGAACCGGGAGATTGAAAAATATTATGAAACGGAGGGAGCGACGTGGAAGACGAAGTTCGAAGAGACCGTCAAGGTCAAGAAGGAGCAGACGGCCAACATTGTCGAGCTCAAGGATCTCGTGTCCAAGTTGGAGGTGGAGCAGGACGGCTCGGCCAAGGACAACCAGCGCCTGTTCGAGCAGAACACCAAGCTCAAGGAGGAGATGACGACCTTGATCACGAGCATCCACTCGCTCAAGGAGTCCAACCTGATGTTGCAGACGACCGTGTCTGAGTTGGCAGACAAACTGACATCCCGTGACAAGGAATTGGATAAGAGGGCCAAGACCATCGCCGAGTTGGAGGACCAAAAAGAGCGAATGAATATTGAGCATACGGAAACATTGAACCAGTTGAAAAAGCTAACCCACCACCTTCCTCCCAATGCCACTCCGAGCAAGAAGAAGGAGAAGACTTCCAAGACATTCCTTCTGTAAATAGATTCCCCAATTTTTTTTGTAAATAACTTTAAGACACCTGATCTCAAATAGCATATTATAGAGTACAACAATATAATCGCCATACTATATTCTACCAGATGTATTTCGTCATTTGTCAATCGTCAAGTTTGAAGGAACGAGCGGTTTCCTTCCGCAGATTGTGTCGATGTGTTTGACGTAGGTGTTTTTGAGCTCCTCAAAGTCGGTGTTGGCTTCGATGACAAGGACGGGGACGTTGATCGGGCCGAGGGTCCGGTGGATCAACCAGTCCTCGTACACAGTGTGCAAGCTCTTCAGGTAGTCCAGGGGAGCGCCGGCCTCCTCCTCTCGGGCTCTCATACGCATTCGCTTGTAGGCTACCTCTGGGTCTGTTCTCAGGTAGACGATCAAGTCCAACTTGAGGTCCATGTTGTCGTGAAGAAAATCGTACCACTGATAGAGAACTTTCAGTTCTGGGTCACTCAGGCTCCCCTCCCGTTTGGCCAGCTCCAGGAAGCAGTATCTGTTGTTCTGGATCGACCTCTCCAAGAGTTTGACTCTTTTCTCTGACGGCGATTGGAGGAGTTGCAGACGTGACAGTTGGATGTAGTTTTGGAATTGGAAAGACCACCGCTGGGTGTTTTCGTAGAGCTTGGCCAGCAGGTTGTGTCCTTTCAAGTCGCACCACTTCTCGACGGGTTCCGGCAAGAGCTCCACGTCGTTCAGCCTCTCGAAGTACTTGAGCATGGTCGACTTGCCGCTGCCGATGTTGCCCTCGACACTCACGACAAAGGGCCGATTGTTTTCCGACGAAGTCATGTTTGGTCTGTTGTCTACTTCAAGCAAGTCATTAATCTTGTCTCCTTGTCCTGGTTCACTTGACTTCACCTTCACTTTTGTTCAGAAACTTGAAAACCGCCAGTGTGACCAGATAATTTTGCTGAAAAATCGCCAAATTTTGGCCAAAAGTAGCCAAATTTGGCGCCAAAAAAATAAGGGCTGAATTTTGAGGTTTTTATGTCGTTTTTGG
>JAAUYL010018995.1_pt1 | contig 13438 bp, 14 predicted proteins | sample 7278011 | NCBI WGS metagenome assembly JAAUYL01 (sample SAMN14350225, study PRJNA611818) | marine sediment metagenome | isolation source: surface marine sediment (1.8m) | place: French Polynesia: Moorea | collected 2018-08 | reverse complement strand
TCACCCTCGGTGTGACCAGCCTCCTCACCCTGTCCACCCAGCATGCCAACAGTCAAAAGTCCCTGCCCCCAGTCTCCTACATCAAGGTCAGTAATCCAAACCGGAAGTCCACACCCAGTTAATGTCACTGAAGGTCCCTCCCTATACAATTGCAGGCCATTGACGTATTTATGTCGGGGTGCACTGTGTTCGTCTTTCTGTCCCTGATGGAGTACGCGCTCGTGAACATCGTGATGGGCGACATTGCCGACATCGAGAAGAAGAAGTCGATGGGCATCAGTAACCTGATCCTGGGCTCGAGAGGCCTCCCCATTAGGCAAAAGGAGGGCGGCATCAATCAGGAGGTAAGGCAATACTCTCAGTTCCGTCATTGGATGACGTCCATAGCATGTTGATTATTTTTATGCGCGTATATAGGCTTATTTTCAAGATTATCCTCAGACGCAAGTGGATATCAGATATTTACCCAGACATTGCTTAATCAAGGACTCTGGGGCCTCAGATGGCGTTAATGGTGTGTTTTGTCCACTTTACAATTGGTGGCAGTGTCTAGTCTTAGGATAATTTATTTTGCTAGACCAATAGGCCTCCTTTGAAATCGGTTCCTTCTCATAGCGTTTTATTGGTTTCTTTAACAGTCGGATAATTTAGTAGAAAAATGGCCTTCTTGCTCTGCCAACGATGCCAAAAGACACCATTGAAGTAACTGCTGCGACAGTCAATGAGGTGGAAAGGTTGATGCTGATGCTGGCTGTGATTGCACTAGAGGTGGAACTATTATTGGATTCATCCTGAGATTCCCGCCTTCTTGGTTTTCGAACCGGAAACGGAAGTTGTTCCTCCTCTTTAACGCATTCCTCCAGCATTTCCATTGGGCCCTTGCAGGTTAGGACATGCCTGTGAAATGCCCTGAGATCGAATTTGCTGCCCAGTTCTTTTTGCCTGCTTTCCCTCAACTGTCTGATGCGAAGCTCTCCAATTTTGTAGGCCGTGGCCTGTCCAGGGGAAGTGATATACCTATATAGAAGAAAAAGGCCCTGTGTTTTTCAGGAAACGCGAACAATAGAGTGGCTGTCAGACTCACCTGTCAATTTGCCCTACCACTGAATGCCGACTCATAGCTGTGTTTTGCAAAAGGAACTCGATTGCCCGGTCTCTGCTCCATCCGAAAACGTGCATTCCTGTGTCGACGACAAGACGGCAGGCCCTCAAAAGATTCCAGGAGTAAAAACCAACCTTTTGATTGTTGTCCTCAAACATCCCCATTTCATTGCCCAAAAACTCTGCGTACAATCCCCATCCTTCAACGTGGGAAGTATAGGAGGGCGGGACACTTGGAATTGGCCAAGCATAGAGACTGTACTGAATGAACTCGGGCATGGGGCTGATGTTATTAAAAGAGTTTTGCAAATGATGGCCGGGGTTGCCCTCGTGCAAAGTCAACGACACGGTCTCGAACTTTTTCAACGCGTCCAGCTTCTCCAAGTTGATAAAGAAGGCCCCCTTGCGACGGCCATCGAAGGAGGCACCCCGATAGTAGGCCAGGCCTGACCCCGCGGGCGGCACGGGCTCCACGTTCAAGTTCTTGGTGTAGTCGTTGATCAGCCTGGGCTCGAAGATGGTGTCCAACTTGGGCAAGATGTCGTTCACCGTGGACTTGTAAAAGTCCAAGCACTCGTCTCTGCTGGCGAAGAACTGAGCGGGATCGCTCTTGATAGCCTCGACGAACTGCTTGAACGTGTGATTTCTGTACCCCAAGTCTTGGGCGACCTGCATCATGCCCTTCTTCAGTCTCCTGACTTCTTCTAATCCAGTATTATGGACCTCTTCAGGAGTGATCCCCTTGATGGTGGTATGGAATTCTAGGAAAGATTGGTAGAGTTTTTCCCCATCTGGCAGGCTTGACAGTCCGATTTTCGGCCGCAGGTGCCGAATGTATTCGTTTTGAACGTAGTTTTTAAGCTTCTTGAAGGCTGGCAACACTTCGTCCCGGATAACTTGAAGGGCTTCTTTTTGAATTGCCACCACGCTCGGCGAGGTCCCCTTGAGATTTTTAAATGGCACGTAGAAATCGGTGGCTTCAGGAGTTGTATCCAATCTAGCATACTGCTTTTCAATCCCAGACATGGATTCATTTGGAAAGGTATAGCCTCTTCTAACAGCCACCCGGGCGAGTTCGATGGTTTGGTCAATATACCTTGGAATTTGTCTGAGTGTTTTTATGGCAACTCTGTGATCCTGCAAGTTGGCCAGCTTCAGGATTCCATTGGTAGAAAACGTTTGTGTTAGGCCATTGACAACACTGCGTCGAAATGCAATCTGAGGGAACAGATGACCTCGCCGATCTGAAGTGCACAACTCGGTCTCAAACTGCACCAATTTTACGTATCTCTTCTCTCTGACTCCTAAAACCGAGGCTCCTTTGCGTTGCAGCAGATCTTTGGCGCGGCCAGCAAAGTGGTCGCATTTCCGCCAAATTGCCTGAAACAAAACATAGACACTATAGACACATCACAACCGGAAATTAACTAGCTTACCTCGAATGTCTCAATGCTAACATCGTCCAGACGGCCTGCCAGTTCATTGTATCCCAATCTGTGATAGTACAATGGCCAAGTTTGTTTTCGCCACTTGAAGTAATCGTCTTGCAATTTGGTAGCTTCTGGATCCAACTTTTCTCCAATGGCATTGTCCAAGCTGGTTGTCAACAGCAAAAACAAGGATGACAATATAATCCGATCCATATTTATTCGTCCAACATGACGCCACACCATTGTTGTGTTTGAACTAATGCTACTAGTGGTCAGCACATCCCTATGCTGGCTTTGTGTGAGCTAAGCTAAGCTAAGTATAACCAGAAGTGAGATCACCTATATCTACTATGTCTTCCTGCTATACTTAAGATGGGTACCTGCCCAAATACATATGGGGCATAGCATGCGTGTAGCTTTTGTAACACAAGAAGCAAGAGACTCCCCCTGTTGCTGCCCATAATTTTTATACCTGGATGAGGTAGTAGACAGAGCAGAAGTCACAAGTTATGTCAACGGTACATAGATACTACATAATATGCCATGATTATTATAGGGCATCGCTCTGTTCGGCATGTGTAAGCATAATTCAATTGCAGTATATTTTGCTGTATCAAGTACGACAAATCAAATCAAATGAGCACATTCCAGATAAACCCAAAAATGCCCAAAATATTCATGAATACCGAAAAGTACAGATCAGGTGTCCTAGGCTAGGATTCGTCTACGTAGAGAGTGTTTTTCCAAAGTGGCATGTCTCCCTCCTTCTTGTAAAAATGAACATACGTGCACATACTCACGTACGAGCTCGTACAAGATGGGAAAACTTTATGGGACCTCTCCGTCGTCCGCCATTAAAAAGCAGTATCGTTTCGTGGTCGTGGGCCTTCCTCAAGCACGTGTGTTTAATGTTGGTACATATGATATTATTATGATTGCAATGGGATATGTGCTGAGCTGTTTTTATGGCGGGTTTAAGGTTGACAGTCTTTCAGGTAGTTTATGGAAAAAGGAAACAACCGTCTGTGCAACCTTATTACTTGACGTCATAGGCATGTTAATGCCCTGAAAAGCAAATCCTGACAACTTATTTATGGAAACAATGCAATGTTTGTATTTTCAGGAGGTGATCAAATTCGCTCGCAAAGAACAGCAGAAGGGCTTCACTTCGTTCTTCTCCGGCGGGATGCCCTCCTTCAATGGCAATCGAGCTCACAATGGCGGCAACTCCATTCCAATGACCACGACCAACCTGAACTCCTACCCCAAACAAGGCCAAGTCGGGGTCGGACCTGTGGGCGGCGGCAATCACAACACCCCCGTCCCCGTCAGCCTCGGCGTGTCCGGCCTCATGGACTCCTCGACTCCGGTGACAACAGCGGGAGGATCCTGCATACATAGCCAACAACAACAACAGCAACAACAACAACAACATCTCCTTCATCAACACCATCAACAACCACAGCCACAGCAACAGCAGCAGCAACTTCCGGCCAATCACATAGGGGGAGGAGGTGGTTTCCCAGTTCAAGATTCGACTCCGGCTGATCAACAGGCTCTGTTTAATACCGTTGAAGATGCCGGGCATACGACCTACTTCATGAACAGAGACGGCTGCATGGAGACTGCCACAGGTAGTGACGCTGTGGCCGTCGCGGCAGCAGCTTCGCTCGGGTCTGTACCCCCGCCACCACCACCACCAGGAGGTGTCGGTGTCGGTGCCGCTGGCGGCGCCGGCGGTCAAAATGTGATAAACCCCCAGGGCATCAAGAATCTGGTGCATGATGTTCAGCTCAAGAGACAGAAGGAAATTCGGGATATGATGAAAAAGAAGCGCGAAAAAGCCGTTTTGGTCGACCGGATTTCACGGTGGCTCTTCCCTACCAGCTTCATTTTGCTCAATATCGTCTACTGGGCGCTGTTCGGTGATCATGATTTGTGGTGAAAAGTGGTGTTGTGAATGGGAAATGTGCTGAAAACAAAAATAAACCAGCCCTAAAGTATTATCATATACAAGCTCACCGAGAAGTGAAGTGTGCTACTGAAAGTGGTGTCCTAAATACTTAATACCAGTGATGATTTGATTTCCTTTCCATTGATGTCTGACTTATAACTACCTTTATTGTACAGACTAAATGCTAATTATAATAGGCGACAAGTTCATGAAAGAGCAAAGCTCTCAAACTTGCATGATAATAGAAATGTACTAAGTAAATATCTATATAAATACCTATATAAGAAAGTAAGAAAAATACCTAAATATCTAAACATAATTGCGTACATGTACACAACCAAGAGTGCAGAAAATGTACTATTTTTGCAAAAACCATACAATTCCCCATCTTTTATTTTCGCTTCCCGTTTCGTGTACGCAATATGATATGGGCGATTTAACTGGATTAACGAGATTCCACACATGGCTTTTAAAAAGCCTGCGAACTTTAATAATTCCAAAGATTCAAGGCGTGATTCAGAACCGAAAAAGTGTACTGTAAGACGGTAATTTCATTGAGATCAGAAGGTATTCGTTTATTTTCGTAGTCACACATAGAGATGCACTCCTAGTCGTAAAAAGATCATGAAAATTAATTAGTGGGAGCGCGTATTCACGTAGAGAGAGCGAGAGCATCGTCGGATGTGTTCTGGTCTAGTGAAAATCCTGGAGGCTCAGCCTAACCATATCTCAAGGGAATCAAGGCTTTCCTCATGCTCCTCTGTGAATCTCGTGCCTCTTCTCATTTAGTTGCACACATATTCTAGACAGTTTTTTTCTATGAAATGTAGTCGTCCGGCCGGCCCCCATTTGTCGTCGAATAGAGGGCGCTGCCACTCGTGACTTTGGCTGAGATCATCACATCTTCCGGGACTCGATTTCGCCTAAAGAAACCCAACTTGTAGAGGGTGGCAGCGATGCAGCAAACGACAATAAGCCCGACAAAAACCGATACGAGTATGATCCAAGTTGGAACTGTATCCAGTGCCCCGTCGCCGATCACACTGGCATCGGGGTAGGCCAGGATGGCCGCTATTGTAACGTCGTCGGCCTCGATCTCCTGGTGAATGTCTAGCTCTTCGGGTAGCATCAGATGCGCCTTTGCCAAGATGGCGACACTGGAGGCGCTGGCGCCAAATTCTTCCACTAGGGTTGAATTCCAAACCCTGGATCTCAGTCTTACCACAGCACTCTCATTCGCCCGCAGGCCGCCGGAGATTCGGCAAGTCAAAATATGGCACTGAACTACGCCATCGTCTGCACAATCTAGTGTCACGTCGGCGTCGGCGACAGCCTCATAATATTCACTACTATCACTATTTGTAGTTCGGTCACCATTGGTATAGCTAAACGTTCTCGACCAGCTATCGACTTTGAAGTCATTAATATTGGCACTATTGGACGACTGGGAGTCTGTTATACTCCGCCTCCGCCTCCTCCGCTTTCTCTGCACTATAACGTAGTCTTTTCTCGAACTGGAAGATGATTTTGTTGTAGTTTTCGTTGACGATGAATAGGAGAATGAATGGATATTTGTTTTATTGGTGAAACCACCTCGACGAGAAGAGGAAGGTGGAGCTCTGTTTCGGAAGACCACATCGCGCAAGCCCAAGGCATTGACCATCCTGGGATTGACGAAGCACTGACCGGCCCCCAGCGGAGTCACTTCCGGTGGCTCGCTTAAATACAAGAGCCATTTACCCTGGGGATGGTCTTTGGTTGGCGCCAATCGAACTGGCCATTCGATCACGACGTCGAGCTCGTCCACCTTCCAGGGCCCGTCGTTGGTTATTTGGAACGTGTGCGTGATCTTGCTGCCGATGTCAGACATGATTCGCATGGCGGCCTCGCTCCTCACGATGCCCCCGTACCAGATCTGGTTCGGCTGAACGAGCGATCGCATGGACATCTCGGCACGCTTCACAACTCGCACCTGAGAAAAAACATGTGAAAATCAGATGATATGTAGAAGTGTCCAGTCGGTTTTTTTGTCGCCTAGTCGTACTCGTACCATTCTTATGTGAGCCCATTTTTCAGTGCCAGAATTTCAACGGACCTCGTGTCAAGAGGGAGAGCAGAAAAAACTCGGGAAATGACGTTCATAAATTGTTCGCTCTCTTCCTCCTCAGGCGTGAATAAAATTATTACTCGCCCATTTCAGCAAAACTACCAAAAGAGTGCATTTTGTGCTTGTACAGTTTAAACTAACTACTTAGTAATTAAAATGGTTTATAGCTGTCCTAACAACCCGGGTTGACGAGCAAGTTCATAAGGACATTACTGCTGTAGTGTAATCCTCTGAGCTTTTCAAAAACGGATGCAGAGATCGTAAAAAGAGCAAAATGGCAAACATAAAGTTGTTTTAGCTGTTTCTCTGGAAAAATGGTTTAGAATGAATACCTGCAAATTGTGAGTGCGGTCGAGCTCGGAGCCCACATCTTCTGAAGAGGTGTTGGTTGAGACGCTGAAGCTCGCCTTTCTTTTGACGAATGGACTTGACTGATTTGGCACCACCCGGAACAGAAGCAGATCCGTTCGGTTGCTAGCATATGGGTTTCCAAGGCGGCAGAGAACTCCTCGGCCTCGACCCTGATAGTCACAATGCACGTCGCTGACATCATCCGACCGTCCAACATAGGCAAAGGAAGGGTCGATATTCAAATGAAGTTCTGCCGAGTAAGCCGGTTCTCCGCCCAAATTCGACACGGAAACGTTGAGTTGAATCTCTTGCCTATGCTGGATTTCCAACATTCCGTTGGCTTCGTCAAATCCGGGACTGACAGTTAGAGCAGCCCGCAGCCTCGAATGGCAGAGGTCGTCGTCACCGCAAGATTCGTGAAACTTGACTGTTAAAATCTTGACAGCTTCTTGCTGATTCAAAATGGGAAATTGGTTGATATTCGGCACGCCCGCCGATTCCGGCAAAGGTCTCGGCTCGTCCTGTTGCAATCTCAGCTTCATCTGGAACCGAATCGGAGTCCGGAGATCGACGGTGCCCTCCTTGAGATAGGCTGTCTCGTGAAAGCATCCGGTCAGGCGGCCATGCTCAACTTGAACTGTTTTCTCGCTGACGTGAGTCGCATTGCTGCTGGAATCGCCGAATCTCATTCGCGACACCCTCCGGCCTCCGGGGAAGACTTCGGCGTTGAGAGAGTACCTCAAGTGGGTGGATTCGATGTTATGAGGAAAGTTCTTGATCAGAAAGCACGATTTGATGCTGAAGCAAACCTCGGTCGAATAGACATCGGTCTCACATCCGGGCAAAGTTGGATCGACATAGGGCATCCGCATCTCTTCGAACCAGGTCGCAATGTCAATCACAGGCCTTGAGCGAATAACGAAGGCAGCATCCGAAGCGTAGGCTCCCACGACGATGTCGCTGTGGTTGTTCATGTCCAGGTCGAAGCCTCCGTTCAACGAGTAGCCGAGGGTCTTGATCCTGGGAACGGGCAGCTCTTCGGCAGTGATGATCTGGTCGGGAACGTTTTCGATCGAGGCTTGATCGCTGCCGAATTTTTCACTTCCCATGTAGACGAAGATCTTGCCTCGGCCATCATAGGGAGCTCCTATGACAACATCACCGAATCCGTCATTGTTCAGATCTCCAGCATTGGCCAAGGAGAACCCAAAGCGACCTTCCGAAGCAGAACCGACAATCTTGGTGACTGTTTTCTCATCTGCCCGGATGCCATCTTTGCCGTTCATGTAAATGTAAACGGCTCCTGTTCCTTTGTAAAATGGCGCTCCCACGATCAAGTCCTGATAGCCATCACTGTTCAGATCCACCGAAGCAAGGCTGTATCCAAAGCTGCAACACGACAAGAATCCAAAGTACTTTTCTGTTTCAAATCAAAGTCAGATTTTGTTTGTTTACCTTGATGCGAAACTTTCGCCCGTCAAACTTTGCACAACTCTCATTCGTTGGGTGCGACATTTTACGAAAATCAAGACTGAGCCCACATCCTCAGATCTGGGGGCTCCGGCGGCGTAGCTAATCGGGTGACCGCAAGTCCTCGACCTCGGCAAGAAGTTCCCGGCCGCCAAGGCCATTCCCAAGTAGGCATACTTGTCGACGGGAGCGACTCCGGCTCGAACGGGAGTATGATAGTGAGTTTTGTCGCGAAATAAGAAATCGTCCCCGACTGAGACGGCGAAGACGGTGCCACGCCATGTGAAAGGACCTGGGGCGCCGATTAAGGCCGACTGATCGTCGGTCAAAATCGCACTTGTTCCAGCTTGGCAGTAGCCCCAATCTTCATGTGCTCTGAAAAAATAACCAAAATTTGATGAAGTTACTTCTGGGAGGTCCGGCTCTGCAGTCTGTATTCAAATGAGTTCTCTCTTTGATTGACTTCGCGGTAGTTTTGCAGTGCTCAGAGTGCTGATGCATTTCTGCACACTATGACCATAATGCAATTTAAAATTCTGTGTGCAATTTTCCGGAAAAAGTTATGAATACAAAATTGCTACAGTACAGGTCCTTTAAAATAGTGCTTAAAATGCTAGCATTGCATGACCCATGACTGGTCATCCAGCAAACAGATTTTGACTGACAACTCGAACACGCCCATCTCAGCAACCTTTTAAGTTGAGTTTATGCTCTCAGGCCTCCCTGAACTTAAACTTGGACTAGGAAGAAGTCCTTAAGCTTAGCAAAATATTTCCTCCCCATATCAAAATACTGCCAGTTCCTTGGATTTATTAGGTCTATTCGCAAGTCTTATTTTGTTGGGGACACTTTTAAAGTAGCTACTAAAATATTTTGCGATTTGTACGGCTTTATATTTATGGCTGATACTGTGCTACAAATTCAGATTATCTCACTACAACCTACGCAAAAATGCGCGCCATCCATGACAAGCTTTACTTAATATTTACCGGTTCTTAGCTCGGCCCTCGCAGGGTTCCCAAGTATCTGAATGACGCAAATCCTGCGTCAGGGTAAAACACTTTCCGTGACCCCATCTCTCGTCCGTTTCGTTCTTGACGTAGCGATGAGCGCAGACGATGACTTGTTTGCCTGAAAAAAAGATAAGAAATTCATGTAATTTATGGGGGTATTTTCGTCGCGCTATGTGACCTTTTCTTTAAGGAGACACATGTATCATTGTTAAGTAATGGCTACCGGTTTTCACCGAAAAACTCCACAAGCTGAACGTATTTTACCATCTATCACGAGCGACAACAAAAGGTGTTTGTGCAAGATCTTGGATCCCCAAAATGGTATCAATTCTATTATTTATTATTGAAAAATTGTATTTCCAAAGATTCCAAACTGACCACCATTTGGCTTTTCAAGTTTGACGAAAATAAAAATCGTGCAACTTTTTCCCGAATTTTACCTAAGCGTGACAAATAAACGAGCACCGTCACTTTTCCTGCCCAAAAGCGTTTTTAATCTTGTTTGCTCGACAAATGAAAATGTTTGTGTTCGAGTAAAAATCTGTCGTCCTTTCCTAATTCCCGAATTGGACAAATATCTAGCAGCTGCATTCGGTAGATTTTTATGGACCCACAGCCACCACCACATATTTTTGAGCTTAACTCTCTTTCTCAAAATGTCCAGTAGTCGTCAAGTTATTAAGGTTTAGCTGCAATTTGATGGTCCATTTTATTGTACGTTACCTCAAAAGAGAATCCATTACAGCATCCATTTTGATTTTAACTTGTAACTACAAGGTCGAGCAAAAAATTTGTAACGCCAAAAATGAATATTGCTTTGTAATCATCCTTCATTAGTGAAAAAGGGGTTCTTTCATGCCCTGTTAAATAACACAACGCCCACGCTCCAATATATTCTATCCTAACCATAGCTCAAAGTCGACTCTACTAAAGCTTGCATGGCATAAATGTTAGAAGCCTTAGGGTCGATCTCGAACCCCTTCGTTTGAATTTTATGGTTCCACAATAAATAATCTAGTGGTTTGCCAGAAAGACTCGTCTTTGTCATAACCGAACTGGGGCTATTTGTCTTGTAATCGACAGATGAAGGTGAAAATGGCTCCTCTTGTCAAAGCAATTTAGTGGCTATTCAGCATCAAACCGCGCACGATCGAAGGCGCGCATTTGATGCTGAAAGACCACATACGTAAGTGTCCCCGGCTAGCTTATAATTTTAAAAGCGGGAGATCGAGTGAGTCGTCTTGAAATTCGTGCATGAACTTATGCTATACCATATAGGTTTATACATGCTATCATCCCCTTTGCCTCGCGTTTTTGCAGCGTGGGCGTCAGTCGACGCATTTTTCGTACAACATCAAACGCATCAAAATGAAACGAACCAATTTTACCACTTGACAGAAAGAAAATCCAAAAGTAATTTAACGTTTTTGTCCTCAAGAAGTAGCGACTTTAACGATAGTATAAACAAGTTTGGTGCCCCAATCAAGAGTTGAGGAGCTTTTTTTGTGGCCAGCAAAAAATGCTGATTCTGACGTTGAAATAGGAGCGCGGCACCACAGAAGCACTTTGTTCTGACCCCAACTGAAGCTATTTAAAATGAGCTTTGAGCATTTTGTTTTCCATGAAAATAGAACGTTATTTATGCTGGAAGTTCAGTATCACGACTCGTAGCATATTGAAATAGGGGTTAAGCAGCACGTGTCTGAAATAAGGTAACGATAAATATTCTGCCTATTTTCTATTTAGAGGTGTTACATTTTCCATGGAAGATATCGAGTAAAATCCCACACACGAGCATGAATTTGTTTTCTCCCCTGTTCTTTATCACTTTGCATCCCAGGGTATTTTTCTATTAAAAGCTCTTTACCATATCTCATTTCAACACCTACCTCACTATGTAATAGAATTTCTAGCAGTAAATATAGGCTGCATTATGGGCTGTTTTTAGCACGATGGGTGGTCTCATGAACTAGCTAAAAATCATGCACAGGGAAAGACATAAACCAGGAATGGAACATATTTGTCTGATACATTTAAAACGTTATCTCTTTTTTGTCAACACCACTTCGTTCAAACATGTTTTTACATACTCACCCCAAGGATGAGATAGCATAGGGTAGTTTCTAAGCTCTTGTTTTCGCTCCCATGAGTAGCGATTCCTTATCGGACAAAGACACATTTTTCCAATCGCGCAACGCCATGATGGGAAGAAAAAACTCACTGCATAGTGGAGCTCAGAAAAACTGGATCAATTCAAAGTATCTAACCCCTTTCAAATATTTTTTTGCTCAGGTTTTCTTATCTCGTGTCCGTCTAAAAAAGCCTTACATATGAGTTGGGGTTTCAACAAGTTTTTCTCTGATTAAACGAATACAACTTTAGAAAACCAATGGCAATTGGTATAAGTTAAAGATGGGAGATAAGGAAACCCCTCCTTCAGACAGTCCCATCCTTTACTTGGTTTTATCTTGGAATCTCCAGAATGAGGGAGAAGAAGATCGTTCTCAGCAAGTCCACTGACTTTAAAACACTTAATTTTAATCCCGCTGGGAAACCAAAACCTGGTGGTCACAAGTACCCACAGACTCAGATTTTGATTTTATCCCAGCCGCCTTTCAATAGCTTTTATTGGGCTATTCACGAGTTTTTCTAACCTCTATGCCAAAAGTCGTATACTATAAATATCACAAAAGGCAAAATCTTTAGCTAGGCAATAAAGCAAGTGCGTAGATATGTTTTGCGTCATTTAAATCACAATCATATGAAGGCTTACCTGGTCCTTGAGAGTTAACTGTTACTCCAAGCCATTGACCTGCAGCCTCGGCGAGACTTTGGCGATCTTTTGCCGAGGGTAACTTTTCTATTTTCACACAATCTCGACTTCTTGATGTGAAGGGGCACTTGTACAAAACACCGGTCGCTTTTGAAGCATCCAATCCAGGGTTGCCATAGGTATCAAGGGGTGCTCCTACGAGCAATGTCGATTCAATTCTATCACTGGACAGGATTTGATGCGCCGACACTGACAACCCGAAGTAGCTGTCCTTCTTGCCGAACTTTGCCAAAGCTATCCTCGGCTCCAAGTTGAAGGACGAGGTCGTCGTCAAACTAAGCAGGAGCAAGGCTATCACTAGCCATGCAAATCTGCGAGGCCGCTTCATGATTGACCTCAATATTATAGATATGGCTTCACATTATCACTATAAATCTATTGATTCACTAGGTCCTCGACGTTGACATATTTCCTTCAGGTGTGTGTTCTACGCAAGCTTGACTGACTGCCTTCAAGACCTAAGGTTAGTTATAATACCAACCATACCATGAGGACTGAGACTTCGGGGTGTGCATAAGTCAAGTCATGCCAGCACTAGCTCTAGCTTCTAACCTGCTCGAGCAAAATGGGCCGGTGGCAGTACCTATCTACCTGGTGGTGGTGGAAGAACAAGTTCCCGCACTTCACTTTCAACTTGAGCGGACCGGCGGCGCTCAGATCGTATTTATGTGGAAGAAAACTTTGCGGTGTACATCTATACCTACGAGTATACGCAAGTATTTAGTAAAATACTCTACGATACTAAACGCAAACCAGTTGGGTGACTCACTTTCGTGATATGTTCCCAACACTCCCCTGATTTTACACCGACATTCCAATAGATTAATCAATGTTATTTTAGGCCCACGCAATAGAGCAGATTCTCAGAAATGGCCTCTTCAATTGGCGCCATATTTTTATTTGGGAAAAAACTCGTGAAAATGATGGTGATGGCTGATTTCCGGACGGGGTAGCAGCTATGTAACAAAACATATAAGAGAGCGCGGCTCGCCCATTTCCAACATTTTACCTGCTGATGCTGGCCTCCCCCATTGCAATATTCAGTATGTAGATGTACTTACCCTCTAATACAATCATGTGTGATGTGTGTGGCTACGAAGCAGATTTTACAATAATAGTAATAATAACGCAAATGCCCCTACATCCAGCCTTATACTTCTAACTTTGATGTGACGGACT
>JAAUYL010109429.1_pt1 | contig 13439 bp, 14 predicted proteins | sample 7278011 | NCBI WGS metagenome assembly JAAUYL01 (sample SAMN14350225, study PRJNA611818) | marine sediment metagenome | isolation source: surface marine sediment (1.8m) | place: French Polynesia: Moorea | collected 2018-08 | reverse complement strand
TCGGGGAGTTTTGTGCTTTTGCCACAAGATTTAAGCTGGCTAAACTCCCCTCGCAATGACAATTTTACCAGAGTAATAATTAGATAGTTATATAGTTTTAACTTAAGCTGAATGCTGACAGCTGAATGCTTACATTCAAGCCATTAATTCATCCACTCCTACAGTAAATCCAGATAATACTATTTGTGTTTTTGCTGAATCTCCTGGCTTAAACAAATAACTCTGATTTCCAGTAATTACTAAAACCCAATAACTCTCAGGAAATAATAGCCAAACTTCCTGAAAACCAGATTCTAAATACTCTTTTGCTTTAGCAAATAAATGATCGGCTATATCGGTAGGTGAAACTACTTCAGCAACTAATGGAAAACTAACAGGCAATACAGAAAATTCTCCGTATTGAGCTAGTAATTCAAGAGTAATACAGGATATATCTGGAACTCTAACTTGCTAAATAGTCCGACAAGATGCTTCTACATAAACTTCTCCTTCCTGACCGCTAGACATCATATAATTTCGCCAATAATAGTTAAGTTTTGATTGAATTCGACGAGTTATTGCAGTCATAGTATATTTTTCTAATAAATTTTTATCTGCACACTCAATAGGATGTTTTTCCATCATTTCTCCATCTACCCATTCCACACCATTTATAGGATTAGCTATGTAATCTTCAAGGGTAATTATTGGCTGCATAATTTTATTTATAGTCATTATATTTTACTTGCATTAAAGTTACTGAATAAAAGTAAGTATTCAGCAGTCAGCTAGCCTCTTGCCTCCTCCGGAGGAGCTGCGCTTTTCATGTCGCGCAGCGAAACAGTTATCAGCTTCATTACCTTTAAAAGAGGAGAAAGCAATTGGAGTATTTCAAAGAATTAAAAGTTACTCTAAAAGTCTATCAGTTAACCTTAATAGTCTATTGAGCTACATGGTTCATTAAAAAGCTGAGAGCTGACCGCTAATAGCTGAATGATTACGAATAAAAAGAGTAAGAATATTAATCTGTATTATAATACAGCAGTTTCCTACTCTCTGGAAGTAAATATATTTCTGGTTTTAGGGAGTAGGGAACAGGGAAAAAATATTCATTCCCTCAATTGTACGACATTAATCTGGAATATGCTGTATATTTACTTTATTCCTTGTTTTAAGAAGGAGTAACTTAGTTGTACTATGAAAAATAAATTATCTTTTGCCAGAATATTTTAAGCAAAGATATATTTACCTTCTTACTTCTTCCTTCTTACTTCTTACTTATTACTTCTTCCTTCTTCCTTCTTAGCTTTATGACTCAAGAAAATTGGTTAAACACATTACGCAAAAATCGAGTAATTGCTGTTATCCGCACCTCAAAAATGGAACTTGCTCGGCAAATGGCAAAAGCTGTTGCTGCTGGAGGTATCCGGATAATTGAAATTACTTGGAATACTCATCAAGCAGTAGAATTAATTACTTTACTCCGCTCCGAATTACCAACTTGTACGATTGGCACAGGTACATTATTAACCCTAGAAGAGTTACAAAAAGCACTTAAAATTGGTTGCCAATTTGTCTTTACCCCACATACCAATCCTGTTATGATTCAAACAGCAAAAATAGAAGGTGTGCCCATAATTCCCGGCGCTCTTTCTCCCACAGAAATAGTTACTGCTTGGCAAGCAGGAGCTAGTTCTGTTAAAATATATCCAATTTCGGCAGTTGGGGGTGCAAATTATATTAAAAGTTTGCAAGGACCTTTAGGAAATATTCCCTTAATTCCTACTGGCGGAGTAACTTTAGAAAATGCTAAAGAATTTATTAACGCAGGTGCAATTGCTGTAGGTTTATCAGGAAAACTATTTCCTAAAAAATTAATAATTGCTGAAGATTGGGAAGCGATCGCTCAACAAACTCAAATTCTAGTTCAACAACTTTCAGAAAATGAGGGAGTAGGGAGTAGGGAGTAGGGAGTAAGGAGCAGGGGTAAATAATTGATTTTAATTTTGTAAGCATTCAGCCGTCAGCTTGCCTCTTACAGAGGAGCTAACGCTAACAGCTAGCCTCCTGCGGAGGAACTACGCTCTTCAGCTAAAGAAAGAAAGAAGTAAGAAAAGGAGGAAATATTGAAAAAAAAAGGGAAAAATGATCATGCTAGATATAGCTGTCTAAAATGAATTAGAGCAGCTCTTTTTAAGCATCTCTAATCAAGATAAATTTATAGCATTCTTTTTTGACGCTTGGTACTAAGGTGTGGTTTTATTGCGCTTGAGCTGACAGCTAATAGCTGAATGCTTACTTAATTTTATTAATGTCCTAACAGTTTTTTTGCAGTGGTATAAATCAGCAAAATTAGAGCATAATTTTTCTTCTTAAAGAGAGGTATAAATATGAAAAATTTACTGAGTTCAGGATTTACTGAGAAACTGGTTTACTTGAATAAATTTCGTGATTTGAAAGACAATAATCAGGATGAAAAATTTGGTTTCTCGGTTGGTTTACCTAAGTCCTATAGTTCTAAAAATTGGTATCAAATAGTTAAAATATTCGCCAGTGCAGCCCTAACTATTACAACTTTTTTCTCCTGGTCAATAGCAACAAAAGCTAGTCAATGGGAAAATTTAATTGCCACAAGAATGTTAGAGTTACAACAATCAGAGGAACGTTGGATTTCCATTGATTTATCTACCCAAAGATTAATCGCTTGGGAAGGAAATAAAGCGGTTTATGCAGTCATAGTTTCCACAGGTAAAGCATCAACCCCTACACGCTTAGGCACTTTTAGAATATACACAAAATATCCCACTACTAGAATGACCGGACCAGGTTACGATGTACCCGACGTTCCCTATACTATGTATTATGATGGAGGAATGGCAATTCATGGCGCTTACTGGCATAATATGTTCGGTACTCCAGTTAGTCATGGTTGCACAAATGTAGCAGTCAATCATGCGAAATGGTTATTTGATTGGGCATCCGTAGGAACCCCTGTAGTAGTACATAACTAATCAGTTATTTCAGTTATCAGTTATCAGTTATCAGTTATCAGTATCTCCGACTGAAGTCAGTGGTTGGAAATACTGAAGTTGATTTTTCCGTGTTCCCTATCTTTATTAAGAGATTAAATCAAATCCGCTTAATTTTCGATATAAAAAAATCTTTCATTTCTAACCATGACCAAATCTGTTGAAATTCCTTTTCCTCCTGACTCCTAACTCCTAACTCCTGACTCCTAATCAACTATTTAATTCTACCAATACTACCGGATCTGATATTATGCGTATTCTTGCCATCGGAGATATTCACGGTCATTCAATAGCATTTGATACCTTGATTGCAGCAGTCAAACCACGGTTAGAGGATGTTATTGTTACCCTTGGTGACTATGTAGATAGAGGTCCAGATTCTCAAGGAGTCATTAATAGATTAATTGCACTACATGAAACTGGGCAACTTGTAGCTTTGCGTGGCAACCATGAACTGATGATGCTTAGGTCTCGTTATTGCGAGGAAGATGAAGATCGTTGGCATAAATCTGGAGGAAAGGAGACTTTAGCTTCTTATTCTAAGTCTGGTAAATCTCAACGAAAAAGGATTCCAGACGAACACTGGCATTTTATCGAAAATGTCTGTGTAGACTGGTGGGAGTCAGACGAACATTTTTTTGTTCATGCAAATGCTGATCCTCATCTGTCTTTAAACGATCAACCAGAGTACAACCTTTTTTGGGAAAGATTCAATAACCCTATGCCTCACTTTTCAGGGAAAACAATGGTTTGCGGTCACACCAGTCAAAAAAGTGGCAAACCTGTCAATATCGGTCATGCTATTTGTATTGATACTAGAATTTATGATGAGGGTTGGTTAACTTGTTTAGATATTGATGGTGGTAAAGTTTGGCAGGCAAATAAGAAAGGTAAATTGAGAACAGCATCTATTGATGATTTTCAAATCCTTGAATTACTTTAGAATAAACTAATATAAATAGAGATGAACAAGAGTTTAGAGACATTGTATGCAATATCCCTACAAAGGTAAAAAAAAGGCTTTATTTATTTTCTGGAGATGTCTAATAAACTAAACTACAGTAGGATATTTTACCTTGAAGTTTAGATTAATCAAAAACTATTGGGAAATAATTTTACTATTCTTTTGCCTAATTGTACCTCTAGCTAGAAGATGGCAAATCATAGTAGATTCTAGGTCTTTATTTGAATTTTTAGCGATTATTTTTCTATATTTAATTGGTATAATTGGTTGTTTAATTGTTGGAGTTTATTGGCTTTTACAAATTGCGAGAATGTTAGGATACTTTCTTTACAAACATAAACTGCAAGATTCTCAGGTAAAAACTTTAATCAAAATAACAGGCGTACCAATATTAGTTTTTTGTTACATTTTCTTAGCAGTTTATACAGATATAATTAGATTACGATTATCTGAACCTGCTTTAATGAATTGTGTAAATAATCCTAATTTATGCCAAAATGATACTAGAATTGGATGGTTTTATGTTCATTTCATTCATCAACTAGAAGGCTGTACTTTCTTTACAACTGATACCTGGATTTTTAATGAATTTGGTCTCGCTTATGTACCACCTGGTAAAGAAAATTGTTTGCATCGAGGAGAGTCAGATTGGACAGAAAAAATCTATGGTAATTGGTGGGAATATGGTTATTATGATTGATATTATAAGAAACCAGGTTTATGGGAGCAAAGATGTCATTCAATAATTAACAATTAATAATTAATAATTACCAAAAAAATGGGGTATGCGCCTCGCCCATAAGCGGGCGACTTTCTCTGCATCAAGATTTTTTTTCAAATAACTATTTTCTTGGGAAAAATATATGATAAAGTAATAGCATAGAAACAAAAATATCTCCATGTTAGTTAGAGAGGCTAAGTTATTAAACGGGACTTCAAATCAATATAAATCCTTGGATGAAGCTATCAGGACAGCACAGTTTATTAGAAATAAAACTATCAGATATTGGATAGACAACCAAGGAGTAAATAAGTCGCGTTTATACAAACTCAGTAAAGAGTTAGCTAGTGAGTTTGGTTTTGTCAATCAATTAAATTCATCGCCTAGACAAGCTTCAGTAGAAGTAGCTTGGACATCAATTAGTAACTTTTATCGTCGCTGCATTTGAAGGAGCTAAAAAGAAAGCGGTGCGACCCCGCGACGACGAAAGTCGCAAGGGAACGCGCACCAAGAGAGGATACCCAAAATTCAAAAAGCATTGTCGGTCTGTAGAATATAAACAATCTGGTTGGAAATTATCAGATGATTGTATGTTTATAACTTTTACTGATAGGTTTAAATCTGGTAATTTTTCTCTGTACTGTGATTCAGAAACCAGGGAAGATTTATTTAGGTCAAAAATTAATCGGGTCAGAATAGTTAGACGTGCAGATGGCTATTATTGTCAGTTTTGCATGGATGCTGAAAGAAAAGAGCCAGGAAATTATACTGGCAATGTTATAGGTATTGACTTAGGATTGAAATATCCCAACAAAGGATAGTACGATAATGCTGTTGTTTATCCTCAATATTTGAGAAAATCAGAGAAAAAATTAAAACGTCGGCAACGACAATTAAGCAAGAAGTTTGTTAAGGGTAAAAAGCCTCAATCAAACAATTACCACAAAGCCAGAAAGAGACTGGGGAAATGTCATTTGAAAGTGAGTAGACAACGTAAAGACTGGAGCATTAAACAAGCTCGGTGTGTAGTGGCATCTAACGATGTTGTCGTCTATGTAGACGCGGAGCGGCGTGCCGAAGGCAGACCTGAAGATACAAAACATGGTCAAAAATCATCATTTGGCAAAGTCAATATCTGATGCAGCGTGGTATCAATTCACTCAATGGCTAGAATATTATGGAAAAATTTGGGATAAATCAGTTGTTGCAGTGAATCCCAAATACACTTCGCAAGATTGTTCTAATTGTGGACATAGAGTTAAGAAAACTTTGTCAACTCGTACTCATGTTTGCCCTAGCTGTCATGCTGAAATATGTCGTGATACTAACGCAGCACGAAACATTTTGAGCCGTGGATTGGAAATAATAGGTATTGAGTGGAATCAAGGTACCGTAGGGCATACGGGAACCTCCTAGTAATAGGGAACGCTTTGGGAGATAACGATCTGGTGCTAATGATGGGGAACTGGATTTAGTAAGTTGTGTCTATGAGCAAAGAATCACTTTCTGTGAGAATCCCCGTGCCTTTAGGCCGGGGAGTATGTCAAAAGGCTAAACTTCCCACTCTTCCGACACTCCCCACACCTCCTCTCTCTTCCCCAGTAGAGCTTTTTTTTCTTATGGTTTATATTAAAATGATAATCATTCTCACAATAGGTCAAAACAAATGTTCAGAAAATTTCAATGGGTCGGTAGTTCATTATTAGGAGTAGCAGCACTCATCACGACTGCTTCTCTAGGAAATGTTAGCAGCGTCGCTCAAAATAGAGATGGAACTAAGATAGTTACAACTTTCTTGCCCATGTATATGTTTACCAAAGGAGTGACCGGAGAAGGTGGAGAAGTAGAAATATTAGTTCCTCCGGGAACAGACCCCCACGACTATCAGGCAACACCAGAAAATGCTCGTACTATTGCAGAAGCAGATGTATTAGTAAAAAATGGGTTGGGGTTTGAAGAATTTTTAGAGAAATTAGTCGATGGAACTGGTAACTCTCAACTACAAGAAATTGATGCTAGTCAAAATATTGAACCTATAGAAGAAAAGGAGGATGACCACGACCACCACGATGACCACGACCACCACGATGACCACGACCACCACCACCACCACAGTCACGAAGAGGGAAACCCTCATGTTTGGTTAGACCCAGTTTTAGCACAACAACAAGTCAAGAATATCCGCGATGGTTTAATTCAAGCTGACCCGAATAATGCAACTACTTATCAGACAAATGCTAATATTTATCTGCAAAAATTACAGCAACTTGACCAAGAATTTCAAACTCGTTTAGCTCCTTTCCAAGGATGTAAATTTATTGCTTTTCACGATGCCTATCCCTATCTGGCAAAACGCTATAATTTACAACAAATGGCAGTGGTAGAATTGCCACAAGATAATATTACGCCTAAAGATATTCAAAGAGTAATAAATGCAACTAAAAAATATCAAGTCAAAGCTTTACTGGGAGAAATTGGATACAATGATAGTCGAGTGCAGCAAATTGCTAAAGATATTGGAGTACCAGTCAAAAAATTAGATCCACTTGAAAGTGGTTTGTTAGACCCAGAACATTATTTTACTGCGATGAGAAATAATTTAAAAACCTTAGAAGAAGTTTGCAAGTAAAATTATATGTAAGCATTCAGCCGTCAGCTATCAGCTATCAGCTATTTGTTAAGTAGTTGTGCAGGTCAGAATTTCCTATTTGAGAGAGGAAATACTTAACTGTGACTCAATAGCAGGATGTTTCAGCAATTAATAATTAATAATTAATAATTAATAATTACCTCTCCTTGAAAACGGATAGGATTGACTCAAAGGAAAATTTTTTTCTTCTCTTGGTCGATTGGATATGGCGAGGAAACCTCGCCATCCCATCCTAACGGACTGCTCCGCTTGCCGACCGCTTTTTCCCCTTAAAAGGGGAGGCTTTAGACAACAATTTATCGGTAATTAATTTTGCAGAAGTATTATTACTGAGAGTTGACAGCTAATAGCTGAATGTTGACTATTATATGCTCCTTCTGGGGAAGCTATGTTTGCTGGTAATTAGTTATAAAAAAGTCTTTGTTTGTAGTTTTTGTTTAGCCTGCCAAATATTTATCCTAATTGCTCAAGTCTAACTTTGTAGTGCGGGCATCTTGCCCGCCACAAATATACGTTACTGAATAATGAATAATTAATAATTAAATACCTTGGTTTAAAGCCTCCCCCCATAGGGTAAAAAAATAATTTTTTTGCTTTTAGTCAATCCTCTCCCTAAAAGGGAGAAGTAATTATTAATTGCTAATTGCTGAATGAGCTGAAATTCACTTGATTTAATGATAGAGTAATTTCAGTTTATATTGAGACGAGTTTTTTTGTTATAACAAGGATTTAAACTAATAGACTGTTTGTCAAAGGAATATTAAATGTAGGAGTAGGGTGGGTTAGGTGGCAATACTTATGGTGAGAAAATCAACTCTTAACAGTCTGCCTTAACCCACCGAACATACCTTAGGTTAAGCCAATACCCTATCTTAATCTTTGCTTGTTCATTTACTTTATAAAAAAGTGTTTCATTATTATTTTAAATGACAATAAGTCTAAAAATTAGACTAAATCTGGTTTATAAATTACTATTTTTGGGAGATAGGGAGATGGTTAGAGAGGATTTTAAAAAATCAGCCTTTGATAACCGAATTTGATATTAGACCTGATAAATAGTGTCTTTTTAGACCTACAACATTATTTGAATGTGATGAAAAATAATTTAAAAAGTTTAGAGGAAGTTTGTTAGTGAAAGTAGTACCAATCAACAAAAATATCCCAGTAATCAATGTACAAAATATGACTGTAGTGAGAGGAAAATATAAAGCAGTAGAATCTGTATCATTTCAAATTTTTCCTGGCAGTAATACGGCAATAATCGGACCTAATGGCGCTGGAAAAAGCACATTAATTCAAGCAATATTAGGTTTAATTTCTTATGAGTCTGGTTATGTAGAAATTCTTGGTAAACAAATAAAAGATTTAGGAAAACACTGGCAGAAAATTGCTTATATTCCCCAGAAGTTACTTTTTGACCGGAGTTTTCCTTTGACTGTGGCTGAATTAGTCAGTTTGGGTTCCCCACAACGAGGTTTGATGAAGTCGCGCCAAAAACTTATTTCTGTGGAAAAAGCTTTGCTACAAGTTAACTTACAAAATCAAGCTAAACAGCCAATAGGAAGTTTAAGTGGAGGGGAGTTAAAACGGGTTTTATTAGCATATTGTTTAGTGCAACCTCGGCAGTTATTAATATTAGATGAAGTGATGGCTGGGGTAGACCCAACTGGAGAAGTAGAATTTGCAGAATTATTGGCAAATTTACAGAAAGAAAATGGCTTTTCTATTGTTCAAGTTTCCCACGATTTAGATATGGTTAGTCGTTATTGTGACCAGGTTATTTGTATAAATCGTCGTTTATTATGTCAAGGTAAACCTAGCGTGACTTTGGATGAGGATAATTTGACTGAGATTTATGGAGAGAGTTTTACTAGATATTTTCATCTTTGCAAAAAGAATGGGTAATTTTGTAGAAGTAGTGATTTAGACTGGAGGCAAGGAATAGGGAATAGAAAAGCTTCCAAGTTCTAGGTTTTTACATAGTACTCTAAAATTAAAGCTTTGACTTTTTATCGAATATCACTTGTAGGGAAAATAGCCGTTTATCTCTATAACTGATACCAATTAACTTTAAGGATGTCACAAATAGTTTAAAACTTTAAATGTCAAATAATTTCCTGAAACTGTTGTGAGTGTCAAAGTTTTTAGTCTATCAAATCTGCCATTCTGAATTCTAAATTATGAATTCAGTGAAATAGCCAGGCTATTTTTAGTAGAGATTTTTTAAATTGGTATTAGAACGATTTTTGAGAGATATGATAAGCATTCAGTTATTAGCAATTAACCACAGGAAATTATTACATCAATATTGACTGGAAAGATAATTTTTTTTCGATCAATATTTGATTAATCAAATCTATAATTTTTAGTCTTACTTCTTATACTTCTTACTTATTAATATGAATTTTTCAGAATCGATTAGTTTATTTAGCCTGCCTTTTATGCAACGAGCAATTATTGGCGGTATTCTATTAGGAATTTTGGGGGGTATTCTCGGTGGATTTGTGATTTTACGCCAGTTATCTTTATTTGGAGAGTCTTTAGGTCATACTGCTTTTTTAGCTGTAGTGTTAGGTGCTTTATTACAGTTACCTCCAATGATGGCTTTAATTGGGTTTTTGCTATTATTTGGATTAGGAATAAATTATTTAATTGAAAGAACTAATTTAGGTGCAGATACGATTTTAAGTATCACGGTCGCTGCTTCAGTTGCATTGGGAACAATTGGATTTAATTTTGTACCTGGATATCGTGGTAATTTATTGTCTATATTATTTGGTGATATTCTGGCAATTAGTAATTTGGATTTGGTTTTTCTAGCAATTTTATTGGCTGTATCTTTGGGTTGGTTAGGACTAACTTTACCAAAACAAATATTATTAACTTTGAATACCGAGTTAGCACAAATTCAGGGAATTCCCGTACAGAGATATCAATATATATTTATGATTATTTTGTCCTTAGCGATCGCTCTTACTATTAGAGCAGTTGGTATTTTATTGGTGAATGCTTTTTTAGTAATTCCAGCAGCTACAGCGAAGTTAATTTGTAATGAATTTGTACCATTTTTAGGAGTTTCTGCACTAATTGGTGCTATGAGTGGAGTGATAGGAATGGTATTATCTGGTACTTTTAATTTGCCTTCAGGTCCTAGTATTGTTTTGGTGCAATTATTGGGATTTTTATTAGTAGTATTTTCTAGTCAAAAGTAAAAAAAGATTTAATTTTTACCGAATAATTAGGGCTTGCTGAAAAAGTCTTATGAGTGAGGGTAGGAGTCAGGAGTCAGGAGTAATGGGGAAGTAGTCAGAAGAATTATCCCTTGATTTTTCAGCAAGAGCGTCAACCCAAAATCCTAACTTTTTCAGCTTTTTAGAACGAAAACCTTGTACTTTTTTCAGAACCAAAAATCCTGAAACCTTGATCTATAAATCCTTTTATCTTTATTTGGCAAACCCTAATTAATAATTATTAATTATTACCCTCTCCAGAAAATAAATTTGCTCTTTATTTAAGACAAGCTAAAGTTCTAAAATTAATTCTCCAAAATCATTTTTCGTATCTTTTTCATGAAAAGATATTCCCTGTTCCCTGTTCGCTACTAGATGCAAAAAATTTATATCTTTTTCGGAGATGTATATTAATTAAATAATTCAGCTTTATTAACTTCCCGTTTCAAGTGGAAAAAGCGGAGTGGCTCTGCACTCTTCGGGAAACCTAGCCATATCCAATCTCCCCTTGAGAAAAGTGCTAGGGTATTTCCTTGTATTCAATTCCGTAACGGTTTTACATGAGGTAATTATCAATTATCCATTATCAATTATCCATTAGACATCTCCGATAATCAAAAATTAAATCAATTATCTCGTATAAATTATCAATTCTTTCCCCCTTATCCCTGCTCCCTACTCCCTACTCCCTCTTTTCCACGCCTAGGTCTATTAATGAATATTAAGTGGGTTGGAAATTTCTTAGTTTAACTGAAAGTTTGATAACTACATTTGTTCCCTGCCCTAATTCTGAATCACAAAGTAGTTTTCCACTATGTTTTTCTGTAATAATTTTATAGCTCATTGATAAACCCAATCCTGTTCCTTTTCCAACTTCTTTAGTCGTGAAGAAAGGGTCAAATATTTTGGAAATAACTTGCTCACTTATCCCTAGACCATTATCTGAAATTTGGATAGCAACCCAATCACTATCTAATATTTCAGTTTTAATTTTAATCTGAGGTAGATTAGCTTGAATATTTTGAACATTTCCTAGCTGATGACGTTCATGTAAGGCATCAATTGCATTGCTAAGAATACTCATAAAAACTTGGTTAAGTTGTCTGCAATAGCATTCTACTTCGGGCAATTCTCCATAATTTTTAATAACTTCAATTTCTGGAAAATTAGGTGTAGCTTTTAAACGATGCTGAAGCAGCATTAATGTACTATCTAAACCTTCATGAATATCTACTACCTTAATGTCTGCTTCATCTAAACGGGAAAAGGTTCGCAGTGATTCAACAATTTCCCTTATTCGTTTTGTTCCTAAACTCATTGATTGCAGCAATTTTATCAAATCCTGAGTCAGAAATTCTAAATCTATCTCATCAATTTCTGCTTCAATTTCTGGAACTGGATCGGGATAGTATTTTTGATATAATTGAATTAATCTCAATAAATCTTGAGCATATTCTTGAGCTGGAATCAAATTACCATGAATAAAGCTTACCGGGTTGTTAATTTCATGGGCAACTCCAGCTACTATTTCTCCTAAACCTGAAAGTTTTTCTTGATGGATTAATTGCATTTGAGTTTCTTGTAGCTCACATAAGGTTTGGCTTAACTTAACCTCAGCTTGTCTGCGATACTCAATTTCTTGATTTAATTCCTCAATTTTTTGATTAAGTATAAGAAAATTCTGGTTAGCTTTACCCCTTTCTTCTAAACGTAAAAAAATCTGAGCTGGTGATTCAGTTGAGGCAGCTTGCATTACTGCTCCTTGAGAACGACAAACAATTTTCTCTCCATCAAATGTGCGAATTGTTAAGGAACCTAGAACCATTTTCCGACTTTTTGAACAAGCTTGCAAATATTCAGTCACAGTCTCCTCAGAGTCAGTAACAAGTTCACAAAGCAATTTTCCTCGCAACTGCTTGATTTTCGAGCAAAATAACGAAGCTGCTGGCTTATTCAGGGCTAGAATTTCACCTGCTTGAGTTAGGAATAAAGAAGGTTCAGGTAAAACCCTCGCTAGTTCAGTAAATGTTTCAGGAATCATCTTCGATACTTATGAAATTGCTCAAGCCTTAAAATATTCTCTTCCATCTGCCTCTTCTGCATCTTCAGTTAGTTCTAAATAAATCACAACCCTACAGCCAGAATCACCCTCTGCAATTGTTTTTTGTAGTTCAACCTTAGCATATCCTAAATTATTCGCTGTAATTGAACCAAAGACATTAGAAGTCATCATACACATAGATGGACGACCAATTACCTTGTCTCCAAAAGGACAAACTCGGTTCCCCAAAACAATCTTTTCATCATCTTGTTCGATGATATAAAAATCCCCCTGAATTCTTTTTTTCAAATCAATTAATACTTGAGCAATTTGTTCTCTAGATAGGTTAGATACTTTTAGTGCAGATTTATAGTCAGAATTGATTTGATCTCCAATGGTTTGACCCACCACACTAATAAAACCTGCCGCTTCTTCCAAACCGACAACTTTTTGTAATGTTCCTGATAATTCCCGAATTAAATTTCGTAAAAACAAATCTCTCTCTAGAGGTATGTCAAGATTAGAAATAGAGGTTTTCATAACTAAAATTTCTTTAGATCGGTTTTTTTTCTAATATATCATTAAATTTCAAATATTGTTTTTCACATTTGTTGATAGTCTAATTTTTTTCTATCAGAGCAAACCCATCTAAATTTTTTTACAGAGAACCAAAATTTATTAGACCACTCCGGAAAAGAGGGAGTAGGGAGTAGAGGCATCTATGGGAATTGCCCCTACAGGAATAGGGAGAAAGAATTAATGATTTGTGGAGGATAATTGATTTTATTTTTAATTATTGGAGATGTCTATTATGTTTCCAGTAAG
>JAAUYL010091247.1_pt1 | contig 13452 bp, 12 predicted proteins | sample 7278011 | NCBI WGS metagenome assembly JAAUYL01 (sample SAMN14350225, study PRJNA611818) | marine sediment metagenome | isolation source: surface marine sediment (1.8m) | place: French Polynesia: Moorea | collected 2018-08 | reverse complement strand
CCTGCATGGGTTTGTGGATTTGGGAATCGTTGCAGTCCCGGATCTGGTGAGTTTTGAGAATGCCGAATATGTCAGCCGGTTGCTCGCCATCGAGGCAACCATACCCGGTTATGAGCGCGATGCTCATGACCGGGATATTGTGCTGCGCTTTCACCAGCAACTTTGCTGTAGCGGTTTGTTGGGAGAAGGTTGTGCGATCGCCGTGTTACAGCAACGCATGGAGAAATTACGTCAGACAATTCTGCATGCTGAAAACGAGATCGAGCAAATCCGTCGTAACCTTCATGCATTGGAAAGCCTGGGGGTGGCCGCCTAATGACTTCGCCGCAAGACAAGGAAACGCTCAAGGTCATTTCTAGTTCAATTTTGAGAATGGGTGGAGCGGTTCAAGCTGACATCCTTGAAGAGGCTGGAATCTTAGTAGAAGCTGATAATCCCGAGCGAGATTTATTGCAATACTGCGATCGCAGCTATTGGGAAAACATGAAAACCCGGCAACTGTTGAATTGGATCGGGGCCGTCACCTGGTATCTGTCAGATCGGAAAGATTCATGCATCAAAGTCTGGGGGTTGGGAGGCGTCTTAGGTGATAGCAATGTCGATCTAGCTGGTTCTGGACGAGAATTCCCAGATTTCGATGGTAAGCATTTCGAGCAAACTCAGTTACTTCACTTCTTAAACTGGGCCATTCAAAGGTTATTGGTTCTGAGCAACCAGAAATAACCAAGTCATGCCACGCCATTCCGTGAGTGGGCATGGTGCGGCTTAAGCAAACCACAACAAAACAGAAAAATGAGCAAATTAAGCGCAACAGCAGTTCGTAGCAAGTCACAGAAAGGCTTAAATTTAGATGCCATGCCATCTAATGAGATGACGATCGCGCGTCTGGGAGCCGACTGCGGAAATCGGCAGATAAAATTTGGCTGGGATGTCAGCAATATATCAGTGATCCCGTCCGTCATTTACCATCCCATCGCAATAGATCGAATCAGTTCCGAAGCTAGGGATACTCACATTGTTCGCTACCATTCTGGCCAGTGCTCGGAACTGTCAGAGCAGACTTGGGTAGTGGGGCGATCGGCACGTTCATTCAACGGCAACCACACTTTTCTGGGAGAAAAAGCAGATACAATGCACAAGCTCGCATTAGCCTGCATTCCGGCAATTGGGGATGATTCGATTTCTCCCGTCAGTTTGCGAATTAAAGAACTGCGATTGTGCTTGCCAGATGCTGACGATTCAAACAAAGTTGAAATTTTGAAAATGAAGCTAGTAGGCAAGCATCACTTGACGATCGACGAGCAGGAAATCAAAGTGGCGATCGAGCGAGTAAAAGTGATTCCTGAAGGGCTTGACGCCTACCGCTGGCTAGAACATGAAGGCTTTTATCAATATCTGGGGATCAACGGCGTACTGGATATTGGTGGCGGCAATACCACCGGGCAACTGTTTTCAGATTCCGACGATCCGATCGGGGATTCGCGCTGTGTTGCGCCAGGAATGGTGGCATTAGCAAGGGCCCTAGCGCACGATCCCGTATTCTTTGGAGCTGAATCGCAAGGTTGTTCGCCAGCATTGCACACCATTCTTGATGGAATTGCTAATGGCAGTTTTGCTTATGGAACAACGGGGATCAATTTTGCCGAGGTTTTCCCAAAGTACCTTGATGCCTGGGTTAAAGATATTTATCAAGTGCTCAAAACTGCCTGGAAGCCGTATCTAAAAGAGATAGGCGAAGTTGCAATTCTTGGAGGCGGTGCAATTCATGGAGAATGGTTTATCGAACGCACAAAAGGACGTTTCAAGATTGCTTCAGAGCCGACAATCTGCACAATTCGGGGGATGCTGGTATGACCGAAGACAAGACCGAAAACAAGAAAAGAGTCACTCTCTCATATGAAGCTGAAGCAGTAATTGCGGAGATAAAAGACTTGACACGAGCCAAAAGTTTGAGTGAGGCGACAGAAACAATGATTTCTCTGTATGGAGATATAGTGTTAAGTGATTTGCGGGCTATTAAGAATGGTCGCGGCATCAGGACTCAGCAGCAGCCTGAGCCACCGCAATCCGTTTCGCCACAAATGAAGATCCGGAAGTCTAAGCAAGCCACGACTGAGGCAATGGATTTTTAGAAGAAAAGGGGCGTGCGATCGCCCCATTCACAGAATTAGGAAAATAGAACAATGTTTGGAGATACATTTCGAGAAATAACGTACCGATTGCAGAATGCGATCGGGAAACGGCGCTACATTTACCATGGGGTACCAAATCGCGCGATAACCCCCAGGGATGCTAGGCAGTTCGAGGATTTGGCAAAGGAAACCCAGCAGCAGGTTGAGCTGCGGCAACAAGCGTACAATGCTCTAGCTCAAGCGGCAGTAGGGCAACTAACATCTGACAAGCTATACCTGGAAATCAACCAGATGCTGGCTCAAACTCAAGTTCAGCGGGGCATTCTGACAGCCGAGCATCGTGCATTTCTTAGCGGGCAGCGTTTGGAATTGTCAGCCAAACAGTATGAAGTACGGGCATTATTGGCAGCCAATGCCGATCGGGAAAGGCAAATTAAGGCCAGTTTTTCTCGCCGATTAACTCCGGCAGTGACCACAGTTGCAGCAGAGGAGGTAGGAGAATGACGCAGACAGCACGTGGACTATTGAAGTTTGGAAGCTTTGCTGTTGGTGGGTTTGCAGCTCTGACGCTTGTTTCAATTCATGCGTCTATATGGGTAGCCATTGTGGTTTATGTGTTGATGATCGTCGGAGTGTTGTCAAGTTTTATGGAGAACGATGCTATCGTTCCGTTGGCAATTCTCGCATTAGTTTGGGCGATCGGGTTATTGCTGGGGGTGTGAAATGAAGCGACTGAGTTACAAAACTGATCCCCATCTTTCTTTGAAATTGGGGGGAGCTTTAACCGCTGCAATGGTTACAGCAGCAGTGTCAGCCGGAATGCCAGAAGGAAAAAGCTTAACAGCCTTAACTAATTGGGAGAAGACCTTGAAAACGATCGGGTCAGGAGCAGCACTGGCAGCTTCTGTGGGAGTTGCGGCGGCCTGCTTCAAAGATGAATCGCGATCGGTCGTGACTGCTTGTGCTCGGGAAATTAGCGATCAGATGACCGTGACATTGGCAGATTCGACAGCTGCGTATTTTCGCAATTACCCCCTGGCTTGGAAAATGGGCCTCGATGTCCCCGATCGCTGGCATGAAGTCTATGCTCTGACCGGTGGCTACGATGAAAAGCTTCCTTTGCTAATGGCAAGCGATCGGCCAGTGGTAGAGATTGCAGTTTCGGCGATTTCTGCGGGGGCAGAACCAATACCCGAACCAAGATTAGAACCCAAACAGACCGTTGCTCAAGAAACAGTTGCACGGCTTACCCGCCCTGAATATCAGGATTTAGCAGACATGGAATTTTTGGAGCGTATAGAACAGTCCGATTACAGTTGGGTTGATGAATTGGTAACTTACCCCACGGTCCTGGTTTTTGGTGCTCCAGGCAGTGGCAAAACTTCGTTTGCACGTCACTTGATCCACAAGCGCCTGGAGCTAGGGCATACAGTTGTGGCCTTGGATCCACATAATCGCGTTGGAAAGTGGAGCAATTGCAAAGTGGTTGGTGGCGGGCGCAATCATCGCGCGATCGCACAATTCATCAGCCAAGTTGAAACAGAAATAATTAACCCACGTTATCAAGCTTACGAGCAGGGGCAAGAAGATTTTCCGCCTCTTACGGTTGTGACAGAAGAACTGACGAACTGGGCTATTAACGTTGAAGGGTCTGAGAAGCTCATTGAGTTTATCCCAGACTATCGTAAAATCAACGTAAATCTGTTGATGGTTGCTCATTCTAATACCCTTGGATCCCTGGGAGGAAAAGCCGGCTTCAAAAAAGTTTTAGACAGTTCGATGATGCAATTAGAACTGTTAGCCAAGCCATCGAAAGATCCAGGTAAACGAGTAGAGCCTGCGATGCTGGGATGGCTATGGGGCCCGCAGTTACCGAAGTCTCAAGTTGAAATCCCCATTTTGAGGACTGAAATAGCTGAAACCTCTAGCCAGCAAAAGTTTCAAGATTTAGAAAAAGAGGCTGAAACGGTTTCAGAAACGCCTGAAAGCAGTTCCCCGGAGGCGAGCATTTCTCCAGAATCTGAAACTGAAATTACTCCACGAGAGGCGGAAATGTTTCGAGTGCTATCTGAGCTTGGGCACACCCAGACTGAGATTATTAAGGCGATTTGGAACGCTAAACCCGGAGGCACAAAAGATTATAAGAGGGCTCTGGCACGGTACGGAATTCTCAAATTAGAACAAGAGCAAAGTTTGGGTTAAACGGTAGGCATTTTCTGTCGGCGGGGCGATCGCCCCGCTTGTACTGAGAGACAGGTAAAGTTATGAAACCAGTATTTATTCCACTGAAGCGCCAATATTTTGAGGCTTTCAAAAGTGGCCATAAAAAAATTGAGTACCGCAGGATTGGTGGTCAGTTCACCTTAGCCAACTGCTTTCCAGGTCGCGAGGTGACATTATCCCTGGGTTATGGCACCAGATTGCGCCTTAGAGGAACTGTCATCAGGTCGTGGGTCGAACATTACGAGCAGCCTACAGGTGCGATCGCCGATTGCTACGGTACTGAGCCGATTGATATTCTGGCGGTCGAGATTTTGATCGATCGCGGTCAAAACCAGTGGCAATGTAACTGTCAGGACATCAGCCTTGCCAAGCGTTGGGCCTCTTTCATCAAGCGATCGGGCCTCTTCGGCAAAAAAGTTTCTATTGCACGGAAAGGATCTCGGCTGGTGCTAGAAGGTCTCAGCCGGGTTGGTCGCCAGCTTTGTGACGTGATTCATTGGGCGATCGGGCCGTCGGAGCGGGCGATCGCCCAGGCTAAACGACACGTCGGCATCGTTGATATCGTGCAGTTAACCATACCCGGGATGGAAAAATGGATGCTAGCGAAGTAGAGCCGATTAAAATTTCTGTAATCTAGGACGATCCGATGATGGTTATCGCGCTCGACAGATATGCTCGCCCCCAGGGGATCCTTGGGGCGAGTTGGTGGTCGGGATGCACTAAGCATTCTAGCTATCTGGCATGACCGGCGGCTATGAGTCTGCGGCGATCGCAACGATTTATGCAAAAAGGCTTGTATTTTGGTGCATAAGATCGTAGCTTTTTTTGTGTAAATAGAAAAAGTGCGTTACGCAATAACGGGATGATGGGTATATTTGCAGAGGTTTGAAACCTCGACTATAAGAGACTTTCAGCTATGTGCAAAAACGGCATCATCCCAAAAATGTGCAACGCCAAGAAAAAGTGCTTTACTAGGGCACTTAAAAAAATCCTTGAATTTAAATATAAGACAAAATGGGGACATCTGTGGGTCTGCGTGGGATTTCGGGACACGCCCAGCCCACACATTGGAGTTGTGTGATGAAGTGCAACAGGCGCCAGCTATTTACAACGGCAAATTTTACTATGTAGTGATATTGAGGTCGGACGTCGAGGCCCTAAAGAGGACTGAGGTGCCGTTAAGCCGGATAGATGGTTGTGCTCGCCTGTTAAATTTTCTGCGCCAAGTGAAAAAAATCTGGAGGGGAACCCAGGAATGGTACTGGCAAAACGTATTTTTTGGGATTCACAGCAGGCAATACGTCGGCGAGTGTGAGCGTTGGTTAGTACAGATCGGGGTAGCTCACTTTCAAAAAGTCCGGGGGTTTACCCGGCAAATGAACCTAGGATTTATCGGATGGCCTTGGGAGCGAGGAGAGGAAGACGGCGAAAATGACTATCCCGAAGGAAATGGCTCAAACCCTTACAGCAGTGGGAATGCGGCATATAAACATTCGGATGTGGGGAATTTAACATCTGAATGTAAGAATCCCGACATCGATCAACATATAACTTTTCATAAAACATCCTCTCAAAATCCGCCGGAGGGAAAAAATGTTGCATTTGAAAATAGAAAAATCGATCAAGAAGGTGGATGTCAGCAATCGTGCTTTATTGAGAATGGCGCTTCCAGTCAATTAACGGACAATATTGAGAATGGGAAAGAGCATTTTCCAAGGAAGCAGAAGGTTATTGGATCGGGCAAAAGTTCCGGGCGTGCGTCTCCACCGGTGTTAATAGAAACAGTAAATCAAGTAGTGCCGGCGACAAGGCAGTTTCGAGGCTCCTTGATGGTCTCACCAGACGACCTACCCTCAGACCAGCGTCGTAAGTATGAGGATCCCGAGTTCATTAGGTACATAGCCTACAAGTGGGACGCCATGCACGATTCTTATACGGGCTCGCAGAAATGTCTTGAAGATAAAATCAGCATCGTTGAGCGCCATTTGCTGAAGAATCCGCCAGCTATTGACATAGAATGGAAAGCCTACATCCAGGGGCGGGTGACGGGAGCGATAAGGGATCTGTTTGAGTCTTTGGAACAGGGTCTGAATCGGCAGCATTTCGATCGTCAAAAGGTCGAGCGATACTTGCCCTCGATGATGGTGGAACTTCAGTTGGAAAACCCGGTAGCCTCCGAGCCAATTTTGCAGTTGATGGGGCAGGCACTGGAGCAGCATCGGTTAGCGGGACAGAAGCAGCAGCAGGAATTGTTCGCTGCGGTAGAGGCTGATGAGGCTCGTGAGTCTGCATCATTGGCTCCAGCCGTGACGACGATCGCAATCTTAGGTTCGGACAGCGATCCTGAGCCAGTAGAAGCAATTGTTGTGGAAGAGGAGGCAGAGCCAGAGGTGCAGGAGTCTTCAGAAGAGAGCGCACCGTCGATTGAGGCACTGCAAAAAACTTATAAATATGCAGCGGGGCAGTTAATTGTAAGGATGCAAATTGCCAGAAATCCGCAATGGGGCTATGCGATCGTGGATGGCCAAATAGTTAAGGTAGGCCAGGATGCAAGGCAGGAAGTCGAGGCTGAGGCAGAAGTTCAGGATGCTTCTGAAGGTCAGGTGGCTGAGGTAGAAGGCCAGGGCCAGGATGCCGCAGTTCCTGAAACAAAAAAAATGAGCATGCAAGAATTGGACGCGCATATTCGGAAGGTTTACGCTCCTGTGCAGCCCGCGAAAACCCAGGAATTGATGATGGATTTTCAACATGCCTGGAATGAAAGAAAAGCTGGGCAAGAGCAAGAATTGCCCCCAGCACTAGAGCCCTGCCCGCCGCCGAAGTTGTCAGCTCATTCGGCATTGCAACAATCAGGGAGCGAGAATGGTGATGCTGACTGGGAAGTAGTTGGGGAAAAAGTAGCGGCGATCGAGGCTGCGGCGATCGACGGTGACACAGAGAGTGACTATGAAATTGTTGTTGTTGGTGAGGATGGTGAGCTAGAGCAAGAAGAGCAAGAAGGTTGGGATTGGGAAGCCGTCGAGGTTGTTGATGATGGCACGACTGCTGATGATGGAGAGGAGGTGGCTGCTCCAAAAGTGGCTCCAACAGAGGAACTCAGGATCCAGATTGCTGAGGAGGATTTGCGCAGTCCAAATCATTGGAGTGGCGTGCAGCGAGCTAGTGCTTGGGCTAGTTTTTTGACTCAGTCTAAACTCCCTGGGTTGGAGGTCGTTAGTGCATGTCAGCGTTTTGGCACTTTGATCGTAAGCCGGGCATCCGATGATGTTCGCGAGCTGCTCGGATTTGTAAATTGGAATCGCAAGCCTTCAGATGAGGTTATATCAGCAGCTCAACTGGAGCGAGATCGAGAAGTTCCAGGGCGGATGGCTTGGGAAGCGATTTGATTGGGAGCGACCGATTTGAATCCAATAGTGTAATGTAGTACCGATAAATCGGAGATTTTGTCCGTAACTGGCATCGGACAAAATCTCGCAAAACCTGGCACCGTCTAGCACTGAGCCTTTGGCTTGCATTTGGTAGAATCAAGTTGTGACTTGATATATATGCTACTTCTCAATTTCAGAGCACATTATCGCAGAATGGCGCACAAGTTGACACTTCAGAGTAAATACGCAGGAAGTAAAAATATCATGTAGCAGCGTCTGCCCGATCACCACTAGCATTTATAGTAGCGATCGCACGTACAAGGATACAAGTGAGATCGTGGCAAATAAGGATAGAAAATAAAAAAACTACAGATAATCTGATGCAGGTTTAACAGTGAAAAGTATATCAAGCAATGATATAGAGCTGATAGCTCCAGCTGAATAGTGAAGGAATGATTAGTTGCATAAATTTAAGAAAAAAGAAGGCGGTGCAAATAATAGGAAAATCTTTAAGGGGTGTGGGTCATAGATAAGTACGGGTGCGATCGGGTGCAGTTGATCTATGGGATTGGCAATTTTGGTGGTGATCGCTGTAAAGCTTGTGGGGTAATATAAGGGATAATGATACGACCAGCTGACAAGACTGAAATGGCTATGCTGTAGTTGTGACCAGCTGACTGGTATGGGCTTCTCCTTTTTTCAACAATAAGTAGGGCTTGCTGAAAAAGGCTACAGGGCGAATCTAGACGCCATAAAGCTTACTACACCGTCGGTCTACCAGGAGGCTCCAAGCAGTAACCCCCACCAAATGCTCCGATTTTTGGGGCTCGGAAAGCAAAACCTTGCACTTGAAAAGCCAAAAAAACGCCAAAATCCTTGCCTGGTCTACATTTCACTTTTATTCAGCAAGCCCTAAGTACGGTACCTGGCCCCCCAAGGCCCCCCAAGGGGGTCTGGGGGATCCGGCAGCCATTCGGATTAGAACTGAGTCAAGACCGGAAGCGATGACGGCAACCTTGCTATCGGGTTTTTTAAGATACTGCACTGTAATTGCTGAAACGCTTTCGGGGTAAGGGTTTGACTATTATATTGAAAAATATTCGGTGATATGGAACTTTCTGCTTTTTCTTTTGTCTTCAGAGGAAACAGGCAACCTTGCTATCGATTTCTCAATATGCTATGCTCATTGAGCAGAGTAAGATTTGAGGCTCATTTTGACCGATTTTTTCCCAAAGTCCCGATAGTAGGTTATACTGTGGATAAGAGAGTCAGGAGAGAATTATTAGGATAACCGTAATACCTACGTCTTTGGCAAACAACCAAGAGCTGTCGTGCAGTAAAACTGCCTATGCGCCAACTGCCTATGTGTTCGACAGATAGGCAAAACACTTCCATAAGTATTTTAGCCTACTTACCGATTGGCTAGACAATGTCAAGGCTAATCGGCTTGCCGTTAGTAGGAAATAATTATGGAGCCTAATAATCTTCATTCATTGTTGGTTCAACTGTCGCCGGATATTTTTTGGGATTACTCACCAGAAAAATTTATTATTTGGCTTGTAACGCACTCGATCCAGCAATTGATATGGTATCTTTTTTTCTCTCGTGTAGTCAATCCTGTAGTCAATTATTTAAGGAGGAAGTCTTCTCAAATATTTCCAAAACTATAAAGACCAAAATATTGCGCAAGATTAGAGTCCGAAATTAGAGTCCGAACAATATAAGAATTATTATTAAAGCTATCGATCACTTCGATAGCTTTAGTTTTAAATTTAAGAACGCTATTCTGGGGTTGCTCGTCCAGCTTCGATATCAGGTCTGGGCAAAGATAGCGAGAAATGATAGCAGGGTGTTTTGGCCCTGCTGCGGGAAGCTTGTTGGGTCATTTCATTTGTGATTGGGCAGCGGGCAACAGTGCAGCAAATGCAGTCAGCCCCTGGGGGCGAGCATGATCTTCCTCTTAATCGCGGCGAGTAATGGACATTGTGAACAGGCTTATAATTCAAGCTCAGTAATACCGGTACCGGTAGACTTGCAGGGGGTGAGTTCGCGCTGATGCTGAGGTTTGGGCGATCGAGCTTGATCGGCATATTCGATTAAATCAGATACAGCAGTTGAGGGGATTTCGCAGCGATGAATAAGTATCGCACCATTGTTGGCGATCGTACCTCTGAATATAGGGTTGTGTGAGGTGGTGTCAAAACCGGAAATCTGAACGTCAAGCTGTGAATTGCGATTGATGTGAAATTTGCAGTCAATTTTTTGATTTTTGTCTAGCCAGCGAATTGCCCCCTTAGAGCCGTTGAATTCATGAGGGGCTAAACTCTTCAAGGTTTGCAGAATTTTTTTGCCACGATTTTGTTTGACATAAGACTCAGGGGTTTGTGGCATTGAGGCAATCCACTTCTTGTCGCGTTCCGTTAATTCATCTTTTTTGACGACCCAAGAGTTTTGATTTTTAAGAGCTTCAAACTTGTTTGATATAAGGACTCGATCGGCTTGTACCTTGACGGTACCAAGGGTAGACTCAATAGGATCTGTGTATTTACCTCCGTATACTTTAGCTCGACTTTTTGCATAATTAGTTAAGACTTTAGCTAAATTATGCTGATTGTTCAAGGCTGGGAGATGCTCTGCCTGGGGCTTCTGCTTCTGACGCGATCGGGCCTTCAAGATTTTATTGACAGCCGGCAAAGAAAATTTGCGTCCTAATTGCGATCCCGAGAAGTAAAAATCCTCATTATCTTTGAATGCCCATCCGACGTGCTCCCGGGATCTAATGACCTCGATTCCCTGTGAAGCCAAATAGTGCTCAACGCCTTGGAGAGTGGGGTTTTGCGCATCAATAGCTTGCTCGATCGCTTGCTCGACAGCATTGGCAAATTGGGATCGCTTAGAAGGCTTGGGGGGTTGATCGCGATCTCCTCGCTCATATTTGGCTAGTTCTTTGCGGTAGCGTTGTACAAAACTGGAAGGATCGGAGCGTCGGTCCATTTCCCAACTGTAAGGCGTAGACTGCCAACCCAACTGTTTCTCTAAGATGTGCATGGCAGATTGAAATCGATACCAGTCCCAGCTTGTATCGATCGCTATACCGTCATCTTTAATGCGATTAACTATTAAATGAGCATGAGGACGCGGTTTGCCATTAGAATAAGTTGTATCCTCATGTAAATAGGCAATTGCTTGATTTTTTTCAAACCCTGTTAATTCTAAGAAATTATCGATTAAATCGAACCAGTCCTCTCGTTTTATTGGTTGGTCACGGGATGGAGATATGGAGATATGATAGCAGGGCTTTTCGCATCGGCTGTTGGACGCAGCCTGTATCTCCATACTAGATGCGATTTCATCAATATCTGGATCCCCTAGCGCTTCTGGAACGTTTGTGAATAGTAAAGCTGTAGATTTTTCAGACGCATATCTTAATGTAGTTCTAAAGCTTTTACTTGTGGAAGATTTAACGATCGCCATCTCGAATCACCCCTTGTAGTTCTGTCAGTAGAGTCTTCACAGCGTCTTGCTCTTTGGGATTTCTATGTTGAACTTTGCTAAACTCCTTGGTAAGTTCTCTGACCAAGTGCTTCATCCTAAGAATTTGTTGACGCCAGTTGTTCGACTTGAGAAATTTCATCTCACGCAAAAATCGTGAAACTGTCACACCGGAAGCCCGTGCCGCCGCTTCGATTCGCGACTTTTCTTCGTGTGTCACTCGAATACGGATGCTAGTTGTTCGTCCATCTTTCATGGCATGCTACGCTTACACTTTACACAACTGTACCAATCTTTGCTTGAGAATGTATCAGTCTTGATGAGGATTGTCTGTGTTCAGACAATCCATAACTCGCCGAGCCTGTTGCCATTTTTTGGGGGTGCAAATTTTCCACAGAAACTCACATTAAACCACAGAAACCCACAGGATCTTCACATCAAACCACAGGAAACCACAGGAGCCCACACCAAGCCACATAAAAAATAGGCAAAAAAACGAAAAAAACCTAGCTGCTTACGGTTAAAAATTGAAAAAACCACAGTAGCCCACATCAAACCACAGGAGCCCACATCAAATCACAGAAACCCACAGGATCCTGATTTTGTTGTCGAGTTACGGTCTAGCTCAGATCGAGTTCAATCATTGCAAACTAAGATGAGTGAGTACATCGAAAATGGTACGAGATTGGGCTGGTTAATTGATCCGCAACAACGACAGGTGGAAATTTATCGACCGGGTAGGGCAGTAGAAGTATTATCCAATCCTACGGAATTGTCCGGCGAGGACGTATTACCAGGTTTTCTATTAAATTTACGTCGGATGTGGGGATAGGACAGCAGGGAGGGCCCAGAAACGCTCGACGGGTTTTGACCACACCCCCCCACCCGTTTTGGTTGGGGGGAGTGCGATCGGAGTTTTGTTGGGGAGTGGGCTCGTTGATAACGGCAAATATTGAACGCGATTGACCTGGCAATGCTATCTTTTTACGTAGTCTTTTGGAGAAGGGAGATTATCCAAGGCTATGTTCAATCCTTCGGTGCTGCCCAGACTATATATATGCTACGCTGGTAAATAATGAATATCATCACAACGGCAAAAAGATGTCAGAACAGCAAGTTATAATAGCTACCTACGAAAACGGAACGCTTACACCCGATCGGCCCTTAAACTTGCGCGATCGGCAAACAGTTAAAATTCGTTTGGCTTCGGAGAACGAAACCCGGCATCCTTACATCACAAAAACTCCGGGAATTTGTGGTGGTCAAGCGGTTATTCAGGGGACTCGCATCCCCGTAGGCATTTTAATCGGCCATTACCAGAACCAAGAAACCCCGGAGGAAATTTTAGCCGGATTTCCACAGATATCCCTGGCACAGTTTTACGATGCCCTGAGTTATTACTACGAGAATCAAGGTGAAATAGACCGCGATGACGAAATGTCAGAACTGACTCAAATTTGCGATCGTTTCAACTTGAAAATAGATGCAAATGGAAAACTGTCTCCAGGAGAGTAAATCGAGCTATGTCAAATGTGACAGATTTATACATTCGTCTTTATTTAGATGAGGACGTGCATGGAGACTTGGGCAAGGCTTTACGACAACAAGGCTATGATGTTTTAACCGCGAATGAAGCTCAAAAAAATGGATTGTTCGATCGACAACAGTTAGAGTTTGCAACGGAACAAAATCGAGCAATTTTCACATTTAATAAAGTAGATTTTATTGAACTCCATTTGCAATACTTAGCTGGAGCGCGATCGCATTCGGGAATTATTGTTTCTCGTCAAATTCCAATAAAAGAGGTGATTCGTCGTTTATTATTGTTGCTCGATCGCGTGACGGCTGAAGAAATACAAGGTCAACTCTATTGGTTGCCTTTTTCGTAGTTCGATTTTGCCCCTTGCCCGTTCCATGCGATCTCCGTTAGATCGAAATCTTGCAGGGGGGGGAGAGTGCGATCAGGGTTGGGGTAATACTTCTCGGTTAACAACTTGTCCTCCGCGAGGGAGGAAGACGCGGGAACGTGGCGATCGCACTTAATTTTATACTGTATTAATATAGGTTCAATAGTTGCAAAATATTACACAGGCGATCTGGATTTTGTAAGTAAAATTTACTATCGTCAGATTTCGTCAGATTTCGTCAGGCTTTTTTGGTGAATTTTGAATTGTCAATATATATCAAGTCACAACTTGATTCTACAATAATATAGAGGCCCAGGCGTCCGGCAGATT
>JAAUYL010020906.1_pt1 | contig 13464 bp, 11 predicted proteins | sample 7278011 | NCBI WGS metagenome assembly JAAUYL01 (sample SAMN14350225, study PRJNA611818) | marine sediment metagenome | isolation source: surface marine sediment (1.8m) | place: French Polynesia: Moorea | collected 2018-08 | reverse complement strand
AACCATGATGGCACAAAGATAGTCTCTGGCAGTGATGACAAAACGGTGCGGGTGTGGGATGCCAACACAGTAGAGCAAATTGGCGAGGATTTACAGCATCAGGATAAGGTCAAGTCAGTGGCATTTAACCATGATAGCACAAGGATAGTCTCTGGCAGTGATGACAAAACGGTGCGGGTGTGGGATACCAACACAGGTGAGCAAATTGGTGAGGCTTTGACAGGGCATCAGAGTACGGTCTTGTCAGTGGGATTTAACCATGATGGCACAAAGATAGTCTCTGGCAGTGATGACAAAACGGTGCGGGTGTGGGATGCCAACACAGGAGAGCAAATTGGCGAGGCTTTACAGCATCAGGTTAGGGTCTGGTCAGTGGCATTTAATCATGATGGGACAAAGATAGTCCCTGGCAGTGATGACAAAACGGTGCGGGTGTGGGATGCCAACACAGGAGAGCAAATTGGTGAGGCTTTGACAGGGCATCAGGGTTGGGTCTTGTCAGTAGCATTTAACCATAATGGTACTAAGATAGTCTCTGGCAGTCAAGACAAAACGGTGCGGGTGTGGGATACCAAAACAGGTGAGCAAATTGGCAAGACTTTACAGCATCAGGATTTGGTCTTGTCAGTAGCATTTAACCATAATGGTACTAAGATAGTCTCTGGCAGTCAAGACAAAACGGTGCGGGTGTGGGATGCTAAAACAGGTGAGCAAATTGGCAAGGCTTTACAGCATCAGGATTCGGTCTTTTCAGTGGCATTTAACCATGATGGCACAAAGATTGTTTATGGCAGTAATGACAACACGTTGAGGGTGTGGGACATTTCTTTTCAGAAGCTAGTGGGTAGGATTTGTGAGAAACTCCACTATCATCCTGTCTTGATTGCACCTGAAACCGATGTCGCTAAGGAAGCAAGGAAAACTTGTAAGCCATATTCTTCAATTAATTAATCATTCGCTCTCATTGGCAAAACCATAGCATTACTGAGGGAGCAAAATGTTGAAAGTTTCTATTAATCTCCCAATATTTCATCAACAGTAAAAGTTACATTAGGCAAAGCTTGAATAGTCACATTTTCACCCCTTTGAAAAGTCTGCACAATCTCATAACCATTCGCAGTAGGTTGTCGGTAAACTTCCAGACATTCTTCAGTCAAATTTACCAACCAAACTGCAACAATATTATTCTCAGCATATAAAGGAATTTTTACTTCTTGGTCATATTTAACTGTTGTATCTGACACTTCTATGAGGAGAAATACATTTTCTGGTTGAGGATGTTGAGTCTGACGAAAACCTTGCCGTCGTTGTAGCAAACTTATATCTGGTTGTGGTTCAGAATTATCATTCAATCTTACAGGATTTTGTACTCTCACAGTAACAGTTTTTGCTAAACGTAAAATTAAGAGTTCAGTAAGATTGTCCACACAATCTGCGTGATGAATACCAATAGGGGACATTTTGATAATTTCTCCTCGGATTAATTCTACTCGTTTATCTTCAGTTAAAATTCCTGCCTCTAGCATTTTATAATATTGGTCTACAGTAAATAGTTGTCGCAATAATTCTACAGACATTATCAACTCCTTGAGAATAATTGTATTAAGGATTCAGCTATCAGCTATTTTTTAGTTTTAGATAAAAGCTTTTTTTTGCTAATACTCAGAACAGAATAAATTTATATAGTATTGGGTAATTAATGTTGAAAATTTGTATTAATCTCCCAATATTTCATCAACAGTAAAAGTTACATCAGGCAAAGCTTGAATAGTGACATTTTCACCCTTTTGAAAAGTCTGCACAATCTCATAACCATTGGCAGTAGGTTGTCGGTAAACTTCCAGACATTTTTCAGTCAGATTCACCAACCAAACTTCAACAATATTATTCTCAGCATATAAGGGAATTTTTACTTCTTGGTCATATTTAACTGTTGTATCTGAAACTTCTATGAGGAGAAATACATCTTCTGGTTGAGGATGTTGAGTTTCATAAAAATCTTGCCGTCGTTGCAGCAAACTAATATCTGGTTGTGGTTCAGAAGTATTATTCAATCTTACAGGATCTTGAATTCCCACAGTAACAGTTTTTGCTAAACGCAAAATGAAAAGTTCGCTAAGACAGCTTACACGAGCTGCATGAGGAGGACTAATAGGCGACATTTTGATAATTTCTCCTCGGATTAATTCTAATCGTTCATTTTCAGTTAATATTCCTGCTTTCAGCATTTTATAATACTGGTCTACAGTAAATAGTCGTCGCAATAATTCTACAGACATTACCAAATCCTTAAAAATAATTAATTATATGAATTTATTGTACAGAAATTATCAACTCCTTGTGTGCTATCCAAACATTAAGCAAAAAATTATACTAATTCATACAGAAGTGAAAACTGCTATAATTTTCAAAGCCTGTACTTACAGTAACAGGACTTACACAGAGCTACTACATATAGCGGAAAAACTATATCGTTATAGTTTTTGAACTCTATATATACGGTCTTTGCGTAAGTCCTAAGTAATAAAAAAATATAAATATTGTTTATTTGTTTTAAATATTAATAAGAAAGCTTACAATTTGGTTCTGTTACTACTAATAACCCATTAAAATATCTGAATTTAGAATTAATCTTTAAAATAAACGAGCAATGATTTCAAACTCCTCCAACTCCGAAGAACCTCAGCCAGAAAGAAAACCTCCGCATCAACTAGAAGAGGAAGAAATACTACACGATATTATGTTGAGAGGTAGGGAGTTTACCCTGGCTGATGTTATTGGTCAAGAAGGTGGTGCTTTTATGAAAGGGGAATCTCCAGTTCCCAAACTGGTGCAGGTCAAGACTGAAATTAATACTTTAATTAGTCAGAATTTGCAGGATGTCTCAGGAGTTTTACAAGCAGTTTTATATAGGTGGGTTGAGGAAGATACAGCCCGAATTAGTAAACATCTAGATGCACCATTGCAAGCTTTATTGGGATTATTGAAATCCATTTTGGAAAATCCCCCTATTCTTTATGAGTTAGTACGTCAGGTCGATATGCTGTGGGGAGAAATCAATAATGAGCGACCTTATTTTCAGCGTCCGGGACAGCCACCTCACCCCGATGATGAATATACCCATGAGTCAGTTTATCAACAGCTTGTTGAACTGACCTTTTGTCTTAATTCTAAGCCTGAGCAAGATTAACTTTATGAGGTTTGAGTATTTCAGCAGTTATGACAGATAGCTAACGCAGCATTTTGCCCCCCAAACCCAAAACTCAAACACAAAACATTTTCTACCTGAGACTCACGAGCATACCTAAGCAAGTTTAAGTCAAATTCTGCCTCATTTAATCCTACACAGGGAGGTAAAATCTGATGTTCCATCGCCATCAAACAAAATGCTGCCGCCAATGCTCCAGATGCTCCCAATGTATGACCCGTCGCTCCCTTTGTCGAACTAACCGCCACTTTGTGAGGAAAAATTTGCTGAATTAAATTAGCTTCATGGCGATCGTTTAATTGAGTTGCCGTTCCATGAGCATGAATATAGTCAATATCTTCAGCAGATAAACCGCTTCTTTTCAAACATTGAGCGATCGCCAACATTGAACTTTTGCCACTCAAATCTGGTGCATTACCATAAGTTGCATCATTTGTCAAACCAAAACCCTTGATTTGACCATAAATTTTAGTCGCTCTTTGCCGTGCAAATTCAGCAGACTCCAATAGCAAAATAGCTGCTCCTTCCCCCAAAACTAACCCTTCCCGACTCCGGTCAAAAGGATAAGCACCTGTTTGAGCCAAAGCTCCCATTTTTCTAAATCCTGCTATAGTAAGAGGTGTAATAGGAGATTCCACAGCACCCGCAATAACCTGTTGACATTGACCAGTTTCAATTAACTCTACAGCACGAGCGATCGCCCATATCCCCGTAGCACAAGCAGCCATTGGAGCTAAAACAGTGCTCTTTGCACCTATCTGACTCGCACTGAGAATAGCAAGTTGGTGGGGCAACAGATTAATAAATGAGGTGTAATCTTCTTCCAAATTATCTTGCTGACCATCTCCAATAAGCTGCTTTTTTGCAAATTTTTCTAGCATTCCTTGATAGCCACGACTAGAACCTATGACTACACCACATTCAGGTAGTGGAAGTGTCAAACCCGAAGATTTAACAGCAGTTTCCACAACTTGCTTAGTTAACCTAGTTAGATCGACAGGATGAGAATCAATTATACCCAAGGGTAGGGGAGGTAGTTCTGCAAAAGGTTGATGTAACTCAATAGCAGACTTACCCTTGAGTAAATTTTCCCAACTTTGATGGAGATTTCCCAAAGCAGAAGTTAGACCGATACCCGTAACTACAACTTTCACAGTTAAGCTATGATTTGCTGCTACTGGGTATGCTTAAATTTTCCAGACCATCGACTACCTTAGCTGACTCAATACGATCGCCTGCGTCAATTTTATCAATAACTTCTTTCATCCCTTGTGTCACATACCCGAATACTGCATAATTACCATCCAAGAAAGGAAGGTCAGTTAAAGCAAAATAAAATTGGGAAGAAGCAGAGTCAGGAGGCTGAGAGCGAGCCATTGCTACAGCACCTCTTGTATGACGTAAAACAGGTTGCTGCTGAATACCAACATTTTCAAAAGTTTTGCTGTAAACTGGTTCATTAGCTTCTTGAGGTTTAATTTCTAGAGGGATATAACGTTCCCTAGAAGTTGTTGGATCGATAAAACCTCCTGTACCTAAATTCTTTAAAGGTACATTGAGGTCTTTACTTTGAGGGTCCCCACCCTGAACGACAAAAGGTTGAGGTTCACGGACTACCCGGTGAAATGCTAACCCATCATAAACCTTTTTTTGAACTAGATCCACAAAATTACCTGCTGTAATAGGTGCGTTCATACCATCTACTTCTATTGTTATAGGAGATGCATTAACAGTCATTACTACTGTTGCTTTACCGTTGAGCTTAGGCAAGTAACTATACTTAGCAGCTAGTTGTGTTTGACTTGATGGAGTTGAGGTAGAAACTTCCGTATCAGGAACTGAGATGGCAGTACATCCTGTCACTAAAAAAGTTGCAACTACCAACAGTAGCAATAACCACTGGCTGATTTTTCTTTGCATTTTCACTCACAATTCTATGTTAATTTTTTTAAGACTCTCATCGTTAAATCAAAAATTATAACGGGAGATTCTTGTTTGACTGACGCAACGCTACGCATTTGATGGGGACATTTTTAAATGTTCAAACTCACTCAGGGATTACTTCTGACTTCTAACTTCTAACTTCTGACTTATACTATAGCCCTTCCAAAGGAACTTGGAGAAACTTTGCGAGTTGAGCAGCTTCATTTTCCAATTTAGACAAAGCTAATGGCTGACCTACACGGGTAAGAGGTATTTGCCGACTATCTTTGAGGCGGAGATATATAGCTCTACGAGGATTAAGACCTTCTTTAATATCTACTTTAATCGATTGGACATTTTCCGTAGTACAATTAAATTCTACTTTACGGTTCTTACCAGGAAATCCCCAGCGAAAAATCATAATCTGGCCTTTGTCTTGGTTAAATTCATTATAGCCACCGCCAATGTCCCAAAGAATAGTTAACCACAAAAAAATGCCATATAGTGTACCAATCAGGCCATAAAATCCCATAGCTATTCCTTGGGGTAAGAAATTGAGTTGGCTAGGGTCGGCAACAAGTAATAGGTTAACTTTGAGATAGCTAGAGATCCCTGATAAGAGGAAACCAATACCTCCCATACTGACAATTACAGCCCAGAAGTAATTACTCAGACGACGAGACCCAATAATTGGTTGATGCAGTAGGCCATTGCCTATTGAAGCTTGAGTAGTCATAAATCCTCTATGGTTATTAATTCTAAATTTTAAAATTTTTTCGACTCATATAATAAATATCTAAAATCTAAAGCAAAGTTTATAGCGCTACTCATTCAGGTATTTGACATTTCGCGCATCCTGAAACCCTTTGACAGTTTACTATTCCCTATTCCCTATTCCCTATTCCCTATTCCCTAGCGCTATAAATAAATTTAAGGTACTAGGGATAGACGATAATTGCAAAATTTATTAAACCTATATATACTTATGTTAACTTGCTTAATAAGACAAACGTTTTGATCAAAGCAAGAGGATTGACTTGGTTGACATTACGTCATCTAGCTTTGTTATGCGATAGTTATTCAAAGTAATGAAGCGGATAGATTTTTTCCATCTGCTAGGACTTGTTCTAGCTGGACTCATGTAATGGATATGCTATAAAGTAGGATTACCTTTGATAGCCCAGAATGTGATATATCTATAGAGGGCGTATAAGAAGCAAGTCAAGTATATATTTGAGATATGCGGTTTCAGTAGGAAAACGAGACTTAAATGCTAGTTTAAATCTAGCTATGGCGGTCAGTGAGAGCTACGCTCCGCGTTTAGCGCTAGCGTTGCGCAGCAAACGACTGTGACAGCTTGTGGACTGGATAACGCCGACGTTGCCAGATAGAAACAAGAATAGAAAAGATTATTTATAGAAAATCATAGATTTGTATAGATAATCATAAGTTTCTAAAGAATGGCTTATGACTTCGTATCCTAGGAGTTACGGGCATTAGAAGACCCATCGTTTGAAACATTTTATACCAAAAACATTTTGCTGAATAAGGCTACCCAAGCTTGGATGGCTCCTGTAGTTCAGCGACATCAAAAACTTTATATTCCCTTAGGAGGTTCTAATAGGTGGTAACACTCTCTGATTCTATGATGGGAGGCCGTGATATAGAATCAACAGGCTTTGCCTGGTGGTCTGGAAACGCCCGTCTAATTAATCTATCTGGTAGACTGCTGGGCGCTCATGTTGCTCACGCAGGTCTAATTGTATTCTGGGCTGGAGCAATGACTTTGTTTGAGGTTGCTCACTATGTACCAGAAAAGCCAATGTATGAGCAAGGCTTAATTCTCATGCCCCACGTTGCTACTATAGGCTGGGGTGTGGGTCCTGGTGGTGAAATAGTTGACATCTTTCCATTCTTTGTAGTAGGTGTGTTACATCTAATTTCATCTGCTGTTCTTGGTTTAGGCGGCATCTATCATGCCGTTCGTGGCCCAGAAACTCTAGAAGAATATTCTTCTTTCTTCGGATATGACTGGAAAGATAAGAACCAGATGACTAACATCATTGGCTACCACTTAATTCTATTAGGTTGTGGCGCACTTTTGTTGGTATTCAAAGCCATGTTCTTTGGTGGTGTATATGATACTTGGGCACCTGGTGGAGGTGATGTACGGGTAATTACTAACCCTACTCTTAATCCTGCTGTTATCTTTGGTTATTTAGTTAAGGCACCTTTTGGTGGTGAAGGCTGGATAATTGGAGTTGACAACATGGAAGATATTATCGGCGGTCATATTTGGATCGGTCTGACTTGTATCTTCGGTGGTATTTGGCATATTTTCACTAAGCCTTTCGGTTGGGCACGTCGCGCTTTCATCTGGTCTGGAGAAGCTTATCTCTCCTACAGTTTGGGCGCTCTGTCTTTGATGGGTTTAATTGCTGCGTGTTTCGTATGGTTTAACAACACTGCTTATCCTAGCGAATTCTACGGCCCTACTAATGCTGAAGCTTCTCAAGCTCAGTCTTTTGTATTCTTAGTTCGTGACCAAAAATTAGGTGCTAATATTGGTTCTGCTCAAGGTCCTACTGGTCTTGGTAAGTACCTCATGCGCTCTCCTACTGGTGAAATTATCTTCGGTGGTGAAACAATGCGTTTCTGGGACTTCCGTGGTCCTTGGTTAGAGCCTCTTCGTGGTCCTAATGGTCTAGACTTGAACAAACTAAAGAACGACATTCAGCCTTGGCAAGTTCGTCGTGCTGCTGAGTACATGACTCATGCTCCTAATGGTTCTATCAACTCTGTAGGTGGAATTATTACTGATATTAACGGGTTCAACTACGTTAACCCTCGTGCTTGGTTAGCTGCTGCTCACTTCATTCTTGGTTTCTTCTTCTTAATTGGTCACTTATGGCACGCAGGTCGCGCTCGTGCTGCTGAGGGTGGTTTTGAGAAAGGTCTTGACCGTGAAACTGAACCAGTGCTATCTATGACTAACCTTGACTAATATCTAGTCACTGTATTGAGCTAGTTTATCGCTAAAATTATTTAAAGACCTCGCCTAATTTGGGTGAGGTTTTTATTTTTTTATGTAATAGCGTGTCTAGCTTGAAAATGTGGTTCAATAATTAATAATTAATAATTAACAATTAATAATTAATAATTACCTCTTCTGTAATAGAAGGATTGGCTAAAAGGAATTTTTTTTCTTTTCTTGGTCGATTGGATATGGTTAGGTAACCCATCCATCCCATCCTAAGGTCATGCTCCGCTTTCCGACCGCTCTCTTGGTCGATTGGAGGCAAGCGAGGAGACCTCGCCATCCCATCCTAGGTCATGCTCCGCTTTCCGACCGCTTTTTCTCCATGAATGGAAAGGCTTTATACCTTTATTTTTCGGTAAAAAAAACTACAGCGGTTTTCCTGCACGTTAGACCACAGTAGGGACGTTGCATGCAACGTCCCTACAAGGTTTTGGTTATGGCGATGTGGTTCATCAATTTGAAAAGCACTGTAACCCCCCAACCCCCTTTGAAAGCTATGCTTTATAAACATCTTTCTTAACATAAAACTTGACAAAAAAGAGAAGTTATGTAATTGCCATTCAATGGACATTTCGGGAGAGTAAACCTATTTAATTAGAGGCTAAACTCCCCCCATCTCCCCACTCTCCCATCCACAATGGACATTTCGGGAGAGTAAACCTATTTAATTAGAGGCTAAACTCCCCCCATCTCCCCATCTCCCCACTCCCCCATCCACAGGGTTTCAGGAGTTCCTTATAAGGTATAGCTTTGAAAGGGGGGAGGAGGGAAGAGGGATATATTTCCCCTCTCGGAGCAGGAGAGAGGTTGGGGGAGAGGTCTTCGGTGGTTGGTAACTCGTTACTCACAATTTTAGTCTAGACACCCTAGTAAGTTGAGAAACTGATAAATTATGAAGATAGAATTGCCGAATATATCTGAAAGTTTTAATCAGACTAAAGATTTTTTAGTTGAGAAAACGGATCGAGTAAAAGATTATATTTCTGAAGGAACAGAAGCAGTTAAAAATTCTTTATCTGAATTAGCGAATCAATCAGTTAGTAGTATTAGTGAAGCAAAAAATCAAAGTGTTGAAGTTATTTCTCAAACTACTAATAGTGCTGTAAGTAGTTTTTCAGAAATAACTGCACAGACAAAGGAAGTTTTTGCTGAAACAACTCAAAAATTGACTGATACTGCTACTAATACAACTAACCAAGCTGTGAAAAGTGTAGGTGAAGTTGCTGATAATATAATGCAAATAAGGAAAAGCTTTAGTTATCTAGTTACTGAAGTTATTCAAAATTATTTTTCTCCTGCTATTATAGAGTGGGTCGAATCTCATCCTTTGATGGTTTGGTTATTAAATCATCCTTTAATTATATTAGTAGTTGGTTTGTTATTAATATTTATACTGTTAGGATTTTTGCAAGTAGTTAGTGATTTAGGCAAGTCATTATTTTTATTTATTTTAACTAGCCCCTTCAAAGTTTTCAAGGGTATTTGGAGTTTGAGTAATAAATCTACTTCTAAAAAATTTTCTAACGGAACTGATTTAGGTGAAAATTTAACATTAATAGATTCTTCAAATAAAATTATAAATAATCGCCAGAGACTAATGCAGATTTTGACTAGGTTGGAAAAAATAAAAAAGGAACAAGATTTACTTTTACAAGAAGCTTCAGAAATTATTAAATCTCAATCAAAATTTAGGGAGTAGGAAGTAGGGAGTAGGGATTAGGGAGCAGGGATTAGGGAGAATAAAAAATATTCTGACTTAGAGAGAACAAAGGGGTGCATCATAATTAAAGATATAAAGAAAAAGTTGATTTTATTCAGTGGTAAATTATTGCTAGATAAAATTATATTGACATTAAATTACTAGCAATATATATGGTCAGTAAAAAAACAATTGATATTGTTAAATCTACAGCTCCTATTCTCAAAAAACAGGGAAAGCAAATTACTACTCGGATGTATGAAATAATGTTTCAAAATCATCCTGAAATTCAATCACAATTTGATATGTCAGCTCAAGCTGATGGCTCTCAACCAGCAAAGTTAGCAACTGCTGTTTATAGTTATGCTACTCATATTGATGATTTGCCTGGTTTAAAATCAATGGTTGAAAAAATTGCTCACCGTCATGTGCAAACTCATGTACGACCGGAACAATATCCAATAGTCGGAGAATGTATGTTGCAAGCTATGCAAGATGTTTTGGGAGAGGATGCAACGCCAGAAGTTATAGCTGCTTGGGTAGAAGCTTATCAGATATTGGCGGAGGTTTTTATTCACCGAGAGCATGAAATATATGAGGAGGAATGTGTTTCCTGATTTCATTTTTTTTAGTTAAAAAAAGGGGTAAATATTGAGTTTAATAGTTGCGGGGGAGCGTAGTGGTGTTGGGAAAACAACTATTACGTTGGCGTTACTGGCTTATTTAAAACAGCAACATCTCAAGGTACAATCATTTAAGGTGGGACCTGATTACATTGACCCGATGTTTCATCAATATGTGACGGGTAAACCTTGTCGGAATTTAGACCCGGTGCTGACTTCTGAAGTTTATGTGCAACAATGTTTTGGGCGTAATATTCAGGATGTTGATTGTGCTTTGGTGGAGGGGGTGATGGGTTTGTTTGATGGGGTGAGGTTTTTTGCTCCCCCCTTACCCCCCTTTCTAAGGGGGGAGAAAGATGATGGGGTGAGGTTTTTCGCTCCCCCCTTACCCCCCTTAGAAAAAGGGGAAAAAGATGATGGCGATCGGTGCTTTCCTGATTTTGCTTCTACTGCTCATATTTCCCGGTTGCTGAATTTGCCTGTTTTGTTGGTGCTTGACTGTAGTAGGTTGTCTGCTTCTGTGGCAGCGATCGCTCATGGTTTTGTTTCTTTTGATCCTTCTATTAATTTTGCTGGTTTGATACTTAACCGGGTAGGAAGCGATCGCCACTTACAACTACTCCAAAATTCTTTAAAATGTATAAATTCTCCTATACTTGGGGTTTTTAGAAGGCATCAAAATATTAGTATTCCTGACCGACATTTAGGTTTAGTTCCCACTGATGAAATGCCGGACTTAGATATTTTAATTAATGACTTGGCTAACTTGGCAAAAACTTGTTTTGATTGGGAAAAGTTACTGCCTATTTTAAAAGTTGAGAATGAGATTTATCAGTACCTTTTATCTAGTCAGGTTTGCTCTGATAAGACAATATATTTGCCGAGCTTAGTTGCCAATAATTTTGAGAAAAAAAGGTCAGAAATTTTGATAGGAGTGGCTCGCGATCGGGCATTTAATTTTTATTATCAAGACAACCTGGATATTCTGGAAGAGTTAGGAGCAAAAACAGTATTTTGGAGTCCGCTAAAAGATGAAAATTTACCGCCTGAAGTGGAAGGTTTATATTTTGGTGGGGGATTTCCGGAAGTTTTTGCTCAACAGTTAAGTGAAAATGTTCTTGTTAGAAAGGCAGTTAAGGAAGCAATTATTTCGGGAATGCCTACTTATGCTGAATGTGGTGGGTTGATGTATTTATCTGAGGCAATTATTGATTTTAATAGTAACTCTTGGGAAATGGTAGGAATTTTGCCGACTAAGGCAGTAATGGGGAAAAGTTTAAAGTTAGGATATCGGCAAGCAATTTCTAATATAGATACTCCTTTATTAGTAGCAAATACACAAGTTTATGGCCATGAGTTTCATCGTTCAGAATTAACTGAAGCACCCCCAATGCCGCTATATAAAATGTGGCGAGTTGATGAGAAAAAAAATCATAGTCAGGCAACTTTTGAAGGCTGGAATTTTGAGAGAGTTCATGCTTCTTATCTTCACCTTCATTGGGGAAATAGGATAGATATTCCGAGGAGATTCATTGAGCAGGGTAGTAGGGGAGTGAGGGAGTGGGGGAGAAGTCAAAATAAGAATAATTAACACGCTACTAACTAATAATATCATGTCCGGTTGAATAGGTATAATTAAAGCTTCTAGAATTGCTCTAGCCAGACCTATCTATATATCGGGCTAAAGCAATTCTACAAACAACAACTTTTTTATCGCTAATTATCCGGAGATGATATAATTATCAAAAAGGTTATTCCACCTGTGTTAATTACTTAATAATTGAAGTTTCACCCAAGTATAGTATTCTTTTTTCACCCTTGGTATAAACAGAAAGAGACTAGAGGTAAAATCTCAGATATATTTAGGGCTTGCCGATTAAATATAAAAGCATTGACAGAGAAATAAAGTGCCTTTTTAGGTCTGGAAAAAGTACCTGGTTTTCAACTCTTCATTCTCAAAAAGTTAGCATTTATGGCAAGAGTTGGGCAAAAAAATTACTCCTGTAGGGACGTTCCATGCAACGTATTTAGCTACTCCCCTACTCCTTAAAAAAGACTTTTTCAGCAAACCCTATTTAGAGGTCTGAACAAGTCCGCTTTTTTTGATTCTGCCTCCTAATCTCTGCATATTTTTGGTAAAATTGATAAAATAAGAACTGTTCAATACCAAATTAAAAAATCAAATGACTGTATCTGTACAATTTATTGAAGGGTTGAATGAGAAAATTACAGAAGTTAGTCTGAGAAAACGTCGTAACTCAGACACAAAAATCGTTGTATTAATGTTTGAGCACCTGCAAGCTACGGAAAGTTTTCGTTCCTTCACTAATCAAATAAATAAATTATGGTTGAAAGACGAGGAAGGAAATATTGAAGTATTTCCAAGTGGGATTAAGTTTTTGTCTGCTGATGAAAGTGATTTTTCCAAGGTAGAATGTTCTTTTGAAGTTGAGTCAGAGGAAAATTTTGAGAGAGTAATGCGATTTTTGCACCGTTATGCTGAGGCGAATGGTTTTGAATTTAAGTCTAATTAGGCAAATATAAATAGAGTCTGCTGAAAAAGTTTTTTGTGAGGAGAGACAACAGTTCAATAATTGATAATTGATAATGAATAATTGATAATTACCTCTCCCTAAAACGGATTGGATTGACGCGGAGCGTGAAATTTTTTCTGATCAAGGGGAGATTTGATATGGTTAGGTTTTCTGAGTATCCCATCCTAGGTCATGGTCTGCAAAGGAGAGGCTTTAAACCTTAATTATTCAGTAAAAGGCATGAGTTTTTTTGAGGTTAAACAGGAGTAAAATATTTCACTATAAGAGACTAAATGTATCAGTAAATCTAACAAAGGGAATAGGTAATACCAATTACCATGCATTAATGCTATACTTCAGCTATACTTCAACACCTCAATAGTTACTAAGATTAAAAGTCTGTTTTTGACAATTATTAGTCGGTATTTTATAGATTT
>JAAUYL010063285.1_pt1 | contig 13466 bp, 11 predicted proteins | sample 7278011 | NCBI WGS metagenome assembly JAAUYL01 (sample SAMN14350225, study PRJNA611818) | marine sediment metagenome | isolation source: surface marine sediment (1.8m) | place: French Polynesia: Moorea | collected 2018-08 | reverse complement strand
ATACTTTTAATACTTTCACAGACCCTACAGAGGGCAGAGGAGTGTCCAGATTCCTAAACTCACTGATGGAAAAATGACCGAATTTGGTGTGCTACAATGCTCAAGTCATCTCGTGTTGTCGGTTTGTTCCTTAAAATCATGTTCATAGTGATTTGTGGTGCAACTGACGCAAAGCAAGAGGCAAGAAAAATACTCCTAGGCCCAACAATTGAGGTCAAATCACAGTTAAGCATGGAGGACCCCTTAAAGACCAACAATGCCATCGTTGTCATCAACAAAGTGCTCGATAACTCGGACAAAGATTTCGACCAGATCCTGGAGGATCTCCACAGTAGAAAAAGTCAGCCTCGTCCGAGGCCGGTCTTGGGTCTGGATGGGGAATTGAAGTTCCACACAACTACGGAAAAGACATTTTATCCCAACCAAGAGCCGCCACCAGCAGATCCAGATCAAATGTATTCGTATTATGGTGAGAGTGCAACCACCAAAAGGATGGACGATGCGCCTACAAGACCACCTTCAAATGCTAATAATTATTACCATTACAAAGTCACGCACACAACCCCGCTGCCATACAAAGCCACTGGAATACCCATGAAACCGACATCGAAGTCAAAATCTCAGAGGCCGACAACTTGGTGGTCGACGCAAGCGACCTCGGCAGTGACGACTTACCGCACGACCGCTGTCCCAATTAGCTTTTGGTTAATGGCAGAAGAATCGAAAAAGACAGAGGGCGTCTTGGAGTCGCCCCTGAAAGTCAACCATTCTGCTCAACCATATCCACATTATTATTTGGACAAACCTGTTACCTCTCCAGGCATTAATCCTGGGACGACGACCACTTATAAACCCACATTCAAGCCTGCCATTTTCGCTCCCGGAGTTTCCAATGTCAACTTGAACCTGCTCTCCGAGGACAAGGTGGCATTGATCGACATCGATGCAAGTGCCAATGAAGCTGTGGACTCGACCACAGAGGTTGACGAGAAGGTGGACTACAACCCGTTTGCCGACCTGAGCAAGTTGAGCAACAATAGCGTCGTGAACCTGATCGTGCTCATTGGACTTCCGGCGGTCACTGCTCTCCTCTCATTTGCTGGAGCAGGGCCTTTTGTGATCGCTATGTTTGCCTGGCTAATTCCGATTGCGTCACTATTTATTCTGCCAGACTTGTCCTCTCGAAAAAGATAAAATAAAAAATACTAAAGAAAGCTCTATTCTTTCTCCGAGATATTATCGTTTAACTTTTGCATTGCAATTTTAATAACGTCTGTCGTCTTGCCTTGCGTCAGACACTTTCATTTTCACGATAAAAATCTGCAATTTTAATCTACGGAGTTAAGAAAGTAAGTACTCGCTCGCAATTGGTAGGTTGCGTGCATCAAAGTAAAAGTTCTTTTCGCACAGATTATTTTCACGGAAAAGTGTTTCTATTTTTCTTGGTTCAGTGATTTAAAGGTACTGTTGGTTTTGCTTCCTAAAATTATGGCTGTACGGTGAGCCTCCAAAGCGAGGCAAAAAATACGAATATTTTTTTGGAGACTTCAACGCAAGAATTCGTAGGTATCGTTTTGGAAACTTCAACGCCAGAATTAGAAGACATCGTTTTGGAGACTTCAACGCGAGAACTAGTAGATATCGTCTTGTCGTTTTAAAACCGAAAAGTAGGTACCTAAGTATCTATGTATACCATGAACTTTCTTCATGTTTGGCCAATCAACCAGATGGTCAGGGGATCATTACATTAAAATCGCATTCTGGACACATGCATTATCATTTTCATGACGTAAATAATACATCATAATCAGCATACTTTAGCTTAAGGCAGTCCCAAGAAATAACTTTCATCACGATTCGCGAGTTTCTGAAAAATGAAAATAATTGAATTGCATCTTTTTTGGACTTTTTGCCAAATCATCCCACCACATATTTATCTTACTTCAACTGGTTGTCATATCAGTATAACTTTTATACTTTATCAAACTGAAGATTTATTATTTTTTGTTTGTGGAGGCCTGAATTGAAGAGGCAACAAAGCTGTTGGAAAATCATGGCGACATTTTCGCTAGATTTCTCCACGAGTTTGTTGATACTAAATATTATGTGGCATCATGTGGCAAACAAGCTAATACGCACACGCACGGACACTTATGTTGTGCATCATATATGGTTGCCAACGGTTGCCGTGGTATTAATTTCTTTTAATTTCATCCTTTTGTAGAATCGTTTTTTACAAAATGCATTGAAAAAGTGGTAACATTAAAGTACCATTTCATGATTTTAACGCCTGGACATGACCGTGGAGAAACAAAGAATTGTTGGGAGGATCTTTTTCTGTAGAAATTCCGAAGCTCTTCTCCTCCTCTGCACTTTGTCATAATCATGCGTTGCCTGGCTATATACAGGGTGGTGCATAACCACTGGTGTGCAGTAAATTACCGACAAAGTGAAAATTGTCTTTGGCAACAAATGTCATTGCGCGTTCGTTAGCCTTTTTGTCCGCAAGAGTTTCCTTTAATTCTTAAATAGTTTTACGAGTAGTTTTTGCCATCTTTTATATCTTTCCCCTCAAAGATATACCTACACTCTCCATCATTACTTCATTCGAAACAAATGCCTGTATACAGTAACAATTTTTGTGAGGAACGTGAACGTGAGTGCACAGAAGGCATTATTAGGACGGGTGTGCTACTGCCAAGCAAAAAGTCTCTTTATGTGTGTACAAATAACTATCTGGAGAGAGGAGGAGGAGGAGGCAAAATATCTGGACCACTTTCTTCGCTTCATTTTCTTTCTGTTCAACATCATGTTCATATACGTGCGTCGCCTCCAGTGCAGCATGGGACACATCAAAAATAGTATAGTTGTGTTGTTTTGTTGGCATCATCACCAGAGAGAATATGGATCAGTGTTCTGCCAGTGATTGGCGCAAGTGAACTCTCCAAAAAATATTGTCATGCTCAAGGACCATGTCAAAGTATCCTTAAAGCAAAGGAAAAGTTCGTTGAGAAGTAGACAACACTACGATACCTACTTTTTTTGCGTTGAAGTCTCCAAAACTCTGGTGAGTTTTTGATGACAAGATGCCTTGAAAAGTGTGTTCAAGCATAGAAAATTCAATAGTGTCACATCATGATGAGCTGGACATCAGTGGTGATCTTGAGCTTTGCCATGGTCTTGCTCCAGACGCGGCATGGTCAGAGCAGCTCCAGTGAGACAATCAGATCCGAGATGATTGCAAGATCATCGTCAAGAGAGTATGTGCCATTAAACAGTTTGACAATAACGAAGCTCTACCAGGAAGAAAAAAATAGTGAGAGTGAAAAAGAGGACCCTCAAGAGCAAGAGAAATTGTGGTGGACTGATTTACAAGAGCAGAGGGAGATCTTCAGAAAGAAGAAGAATAAATTAAAGCATCAGTTACAAAAGCGTAAAAATCAGCAAAATACCAAGGAGGTGCCAAAACCCAAATTTTCAGGTGCTTAAGATTGACACTTCATAACTTTATACAATACATTTTCCATAGAGCTCATTTTACTCTACATTAATTGTCATATTCTATTCCTGCACTTTCAGGCAGTTCAAATGCAATAAAGGCCACAATAGAACGGGTAACCATAAGACCCTCTCGGCCGTCGCCTACGCGGCCGTCTCCCAAACGGACAACCACGTCGAGGCCGAGAACTTGGCGACCGAGGACAACTACTGCACGATGGCGACCTCCGAGGCCGACTAAGCGAACAACATTGGCCCAAACTGTTTCCCCTACAGATGTTCCTACCTTGCCAGACACATCCCTAATACGACTACGCCCATCAACATCGACAACCACCACGAATAACCTCATCCAGATGTCCAAGGTACCCGGGGAGCCCTACACCAGGAGGTTGTTCGCCAAGTTCATGACCAAGTTGACCAAGAGAGGCCTGCTAAAGAGAGTGTCCTTCCGCAACGTGAAAGTGGTATTCTTCAATCTACTGGCAGCCATAGGAACTGGCACAGACGAAGAGTGGAATGATGAGCTGGTTGAAAAATACTTGAGCCATTTCAAGAGAACCGATCCCGACAACCAGAGGAGGTTCAAGTTGCCCGACAAAGATTTCAAGCGCGTGTCGGAACTGTTGGACAAGCTTATTTTCACGTACATAAGCGACTCCTACGACGCGATTGATGAGCTGCCGGCACCAAGTTTCACGACGAGGAAGCCTCCAGCATGGATCACGTCGTCGAGGCAAAAAACGACGACCTCGGTCAGTGAGAGGCCAAGCACTACGACAAAGCGATCAACGGAGTTCTTGCCAAATTACCCACAAAGTTTTCACTGGACGCGACCTCCGTTCACGATGCCTCCCCTGGAGGCCGAGTATTCTTCGCAGTCGTCATCCGCTGTCACGACAACAACAACGTACGGCGGAGTGGCCTCGAACACGGCGAGGCCGACGACAAAATCAGTTCTGGCTGAGCTCGAATTTCCCAGCAATCACAAAAGGGAAAAGTTCCAATTCATGCACGACCCTGACAGGCATAAAAACACGACCCCGATACCAAGGCGAACCACATCACGACCTAGACCAAGACCGAGGCCGACTCGACCAAGAACAACAACAACTACGATGACAACGACAACCACTTATCCACTAATGACCTCACCATTGCCAAGTCTGTCACAGACTGCCCATAATAGTAATAATGGGAATATTCCCTCAAAGTTGCAGCTCCTGTTAAGCTTATTCAACGAGGACGAGAAACCAATCCAGTTGCAAAATGATAACAGTTTCCGGCCAGCCTTTCCCGTTGGTCTTGACGAAAAGATCGCGAGTGCCTTTGCATCGACAACCTCGACGACTCCACAGCCCCCGACGAGGCCGACGACCAGTTTCACGGACTTGATGCAGTTCGGCTCCAGCCTGCTCGAGGCCTCGACTCCACAGCACGTCCAAAATCCCTCTGCTCTGGTTCAGGATCAAAAACCACCAGAGTTCACATCGACGTTGCTGCGACGGACAACTGCGAGACCGGGGAGGCCGCGTCCAACCCCGCCCAGCTTCTATCCCCAACTCGTTCAAGCAGATGCCTCGAAATCGAGGCCGACGACCTCGGTGATCAACAATTTCTCCCATCTGAGGCCGAGCTTCAACAACAACATCACGAACAATAATCCAACAATGACAACCACCAAAAACCCTTTCCAACCACTCGGCCTTCTTGACCAACACAGTAATAGATTTTCCACGGACGTTGACCTGTCTCAAAATCACCCTCACAGTCACAGAGGAACAATCCCGCCATCGGCTGTTATCCCTGACTTTGATTTCCGGAGGCCTTCGGTGCCCACTTTTCGTCCAACCACAGCCTCCTCGTCGGAGATCCTGCCCATCCCGACAGCCAATGGGGACAACATGACTGCCAATCAGTGGAATCAGATCATCACCAAGCTAAACTTCGCCCTGGAGAAGTTGGCCATGCTGAAGAACCCGGACTCGGCGTCGTCGCAAAATGCTCCCCCTTATCCAAGCAGAATTGGACTGGCACCCATTCCGGAGAGGCTGGGTATAATAGACTACAATCAGTATGTGAACGAGAAGGGTCAGAAACTCGGCCGGAACAACGTCAGCGATGAGGTCGTGATTAATGTCTATGACTACGCCGATGCGGACGACAAGGGGAATGAAAATGGCAGTAAAGACTACTTCGACAGTGTCGAGGATACGGACAGTATTCAGTTGGATCGACTCAAAGAAACACCTTCTGCCACGACCCAAGCTCCCCCTCGGTCTAAAACTGTCCCTCCTCCACTGCCAACGACAACATTGAGAACGGCGGAAACTGGTCAAGAGCAAGACGACTACATTGATTTCTATGAAGATTTTATTCTGAAATTGTTTGACAGTGACATTCCGCCGTCCGTCGCTGCTGCCGCCGGAGCAGTTGCTAGCGGTGGAAGCGTTGGTAATGGCGGAGATCACCTGGATCTTCCCGGAGTTGGGAGCAAAAATCCCGTACCACTGAGCAATTTCGAGCCACTGAATAATGCTGGTCCGACTGCCCTCGACGCTGGCCGATTTCCGGCAGCCATCCCCATTCCATTGACGCCCTTTGGCCATAATGGCAAGTCCCCATTCGGGTCATCCGATCCGGTCAAGGTGAGCATTAACAACGATCAGGCGATTGCCAACACCGTCCACGGAAGGACGAGGTTGACGCCGCCGGGAGTGATCAGTAATACGTTCGGAAAGAAGAACGACACACAATATGTCGCCATCGTCCCCGATATAACCAGTTCTGGACCTGTGGACATACCCTCCCCTCTGCAACTGTATGGCAACATTGGAAAATACGCCAACAACAAAACAAAAGCAAGTGGAGGAGGAGGAGGTGCTTCAATGATGGGCGATGACTTTTTGAGCGACGTGAAGCCGATGGGGTTTAGACGGCCGCCTGGTGGAATCGCGATTGACCCCCTGAAAATGGTCTTGAAGGAGCAGGCTGCCACCTTGTCCAAACCAAGGCCAAGTCCGAATCCTAACAGCCACAAGCACAATTACGATCCGCTGCTCCTTCAGGCTATCCTGGATCTGCTCAAGGAGCGTGATCAACCTGTGCCACCGCCTTCAACGATCAGGGGGACGACAACCACAGCGAAGCCCAACGTCCACATCGACACCTACTATCATCCCGGAAGTAACAACCGTTATGGCATTCAGCTGCCTAAGAATGCCGTGCTGCCGAAACCTGCCGGCCTGGCAAAACTGGAGGCCCACGGTAGACATCCGATCCCTGTGCCAATTCAATGGCTGGACGAGAAAGTCCCGCCCAGATCTAGACTGCCACCGTTTCACAGAGAAACATTAAATGCCAACCTCGGCGCTCCGGGCACTGTTTTCAAGCGGGATCAACCAAAGAATCCGGTCGACTTTTGGAACAGTCCCTCGATTTTGAATCCCACGCAGAGCTATCCGCTTGACGGCGACAGTAGACCAGTGTTCAAGACACCACCAAGAATTTTCCCCATTCAGAAATCGCCCCTTGACAGGCTCAAGGACCCCGACGAGCCGGACTTTACGATCCTGACCCCTCAGGTTATCCCGCACAGGCAAATTGACACTTCCCCAGGAAGAGGCAGTAGCGGTAATCGAGGGAGCAATGGCAAACTTATGGACATGCTTCTACGATCGCAAAGCATTTTCGCCCAAAGTCGACCTGCTGCAAGAAAATCAAGGATGAAAAGGGGCAATCCAGAACTGCTTCTCAAAAAGCCAGCTGCAATTTCTGGGGAGCATTCGACAACGACGACATCAACCACAGGTCCTCCAGTCTTGGGGATTGGTCAAGACATTCAACTGAAGCCTGGCGATGCGATCCTGGAAATCCTGCAGCAAAGGCCAGACACCCCAATCACCGCCACAACAACCACCACAACCGCTTCCTCGACAAAGTCGTCCACATCAACAACAGCAAAGACAATTCTATCCAAGCCGGTTGCAATCGCTAATGAGGAGCAGACATTGTTTCAGCCTCAGTTTTTCTTGCCGAACAAAGACGAGTTCGTGTTGCAGACCTCCCTCCTCGGTGTCCCGAATCCTGCAACGACTTCAAATTCGACAAGCTCGAGTGTTACTTACAACAAACTCTTGATAGCGGCGGTGTTGTCGATAATTCCAACTGCGGTGATTGCATACCCATTCCTGACTGGACGGAAAAGAAGAAGAAAGAAATGATATGAAAAAAATATTTTTGAAAAACGCGATATCAACATTTTTGTTTTGTCTGATTTCACATACATATTTCTATTCAAACTTTACCATATTTTTTGTGTTATGGGTAGCTCTAGTTATGGGTACTTTGAAAAGTAGAGAAACTGATGTAGCGTTTTCAAATATTTAGGGCAAAAAATTAAACCAAATCGATCGACTTGGCTAACCCTGCCACGTGTAGTGTCTCAATTTAATCTTATTTTCTTTTGCGTTAAAAATTTTTTATTGGAAATTGACGGAATATTGAAAAATACAGTTTTGCACTTTACGTAAGAAAAAAAGTTTTTGGATCGGTTTTTTTCTGGACTGGTTTGTTTTGATCGCTTTGCTCATTGTTGTTCCAAAATCAAGGTTGGGATATGAAATATATGAAATTGTGGTGTGGATCAAAATCATGCTAAGGACAAAAGGAAACCTCGCCGGAAGTGAAGACTCTGACGACCGGTGCCATTATGTCGTTCCAAGGAAGAAGAGAAGGTGTCGAATGCTTGTTAAGCCTGGCCATTCATTTTGCGGTGAACACAGACACTTGTTAGACCCGAAAGATCTTGTTAAGGAGACTGAGCCAACAATTGGCGCCGACAGGATCCTTTGTCCCAACGATCCAAAGCATTCTTGTTCAAAAACGAAACTGGAGAAACATTTGCTTGTTTGTCCGTCCAAACCAAAACCGGAAGAAGAGCATATTTCCAAAGGCGTCAACGCCGTTCCAAGTGACCAACATGGCGGCTCTGATTCTAAAGACAAGCTCACGATAGCCAGCGTTTCTGACAATGAACTGATTGACATTATCAATCGAGTGGATGCAACATTCAAGTCAAAAGTGGATGGCAAGATATCGACGTCATGCCTGAAGCAAGAAGCCATAGAAAGAGAGCTTGATGATCCCAATGTTGGTCCCGCCGCAAGGAAGCATCTGGTTCAAAACTCCTCGCTGCTTGGAAACCTCGAAAGTTCAGGGGTGTTTAATGTAAGCTGTCGGTTGACGACATCAAAAAAACAACCTAAGAATTTATTTTGCTTTTCAGGTGAAACATGGCGTATTTGTCGAGTTTGGATCGGGAAGAGGATTGCTGACCTTCTGGGTAGCAAAATCATCTAAACCCGAGATGGAGTCCAAGTTTGCTCTGATTGACAAAGCTAGTCACAGACACAAATATGACAACAAGATCAAGGATCAGCCTCATCTTGAAATCATTCGTATCCGTGCCGACATTCAAGATTTAGTGCTGAGCAAGATCGACCCGATTAAAAATGGCAACAGTCCTCCTGTGATCAGCATTAGCAAACATTTGTGCGGGGGAGCGACCGACTTGGCCCTGAGATGCTTGGAGACTTTCATGACCTCGCACAATGGCAACCTCGAAGCAATCATGATTGCCCTATGCTGCCACCATCGATGTGATTGGAATCTGTACGTTGGCAAGGAGTTTTTGATGGAAAACGGCTTCGATTCAAGAGAGTTTTCTTTGTTATGTGGCTTGACGAGTTGGGCCACGTGCGGTTCTGGAACACCGCGATCCAGAGATGACACAGCAAAAAAGTCCGGAATCGACGCTTCTAAAAACGAGAAACATTTTGACCGATATAATCGGCTAAAGTTGGACCGACCAAGACGCGAAGAAATCGGAAGACGTTGCAAAAATCTCATTGACATGGGACGTCTTCAGTACGTGATAAAAATTCTAGGATTGCAAAATTCCAAGCTCAGCTACTACGTCGACTCTAGTGTGACCCTGGAGAACGTGTTGTTATGGGCTTCTAAATAATTGTTACACTTTTCTTTCAACTTTGTAATTTATGTTGGTGTATTTCATGTACACAACAAAATGCCCTAAACACACATTATATTTCATAAGCGCTGACATTGTGTAGATTTCTTCTATTTGATCTATGTAAATGAGTAATAATATTTAGGAACTGACTTTTGGTATGCGTTTTGAGAGGACATTTTGAATGCCAGGCTTCAGAAATGCTCTCATTTGCTTGGAATCGTCAAATTAAATATCGTGTATAATTTGGCACGTATCGTAGCTAAAATGTGTATTGACTTTGAGATTCTGAGCTACGAATTGATTTCTTTTTCGAGGTAATTTTAGAATATCTTCAGCTTGAATAATAGCAATTATTTTTTCGTAATAACCAAGAACCTTGACAACTCTCCCTTAAAGCTTTCGTCGTGTCAAGGCTTCACAGTTCTTCACAGCCACAATTTTGAAGGAGAGACCAAATCTTTCTTTTGATTTTTCTTGAGTCAACGATCAAGATGGCCTCCCGGGCAAATCAGACAATATCAGCTTCTGACTTCACATTCAGAGGCTCGACCTCCATCTCCTAAAAAGAGAAGAAAATTAATTAAATCCGAATCCAGTGTAAGATCTGAACACATCGAGAGAAACTCAAAGAACTCTGAAAAAGACGAAAATCTGTACAATCATGGCTGCTACGGATCTAGATAGATAGAAGATAAAACATCAAATTCTACGCGAAAAAAATGAGTCTGAACTCATGCAGAATCATGCGACTTTTAAGAGATTTTCTCCTTACGCTTGTCACTTTTTCTTTCTAGATATGATAGCTGGGACTTTATTATGCCAACGTTATCAGCGGGTCTCGTAGGACTATTCCCTAAGATTTGCAATTTGCGAAGAGTTCAATTTCGGGCCTTTTCACAGAAAAAAATAATCTCACCTCTGACACATCTGTGGCCAAGGTGTTTGAAGTGTAGCTCCTGATTGCCACGGACGACATGTTTGTCGTCGAAGCTGTTATCGACGACGACATTGAGGCTGATGAAGGATCACGGTCGAGATTCACCGCTTCCTCGGTTGTTTTTCTATCGGAATCACATTAAACCTAAGTAATCCTCAGAATATATCATTAATTCTGTTACCTGTAAACTGGGTTGTCGAAGTTGATGGTGTGTAGGGATTTGTACCAGAACTTTTTGTACAGGGCGATGCCCAAGACAAAGGAGAGAACCAGGATCCCGGCGATCACGCCAATGACAACGCCAGCTAAGAATCCAGCGTCATGCTCTCGTTTGCTCTTCTTAACTTTGCTCCTGGCCGACGAGGCTGATGGTTGATCACCATCATCTGACTTGTCTTCCAGTCCGCTTATGTATGAGTCTGGAAGAAAACATTTTTTCAATGATTTCTAGGTCAAGTATGATACGATAAAATTCAGAAGATATTGAAACAAAACTTACATTCGTCAACGTAATCAGCATGCTCAAGCTCATGCTCTCGATCAAAGTCCTCGTGACTAAATACGTTGTTAAATGCGCTGTTTCCAGCGAAGCCATCTGTGGGCTTGTGAGAAACTGAATGGACATAGGATGCTAAGGAATAAACATAAGGAAACGAAAAAATAAATAAACTGAAGGAATTGTTTCGATTTATGTCGAACTTACGGTCGTGAACACAGTTCAGGCTGTCCTTGTCGAGCTTGAGGCCGTGCGGGCAAGCGCAGGCCGTTTTGGCTGAGTTGGCCGTGATTTGGGGGGCCGGTAGGCAAATGTGCGAGCAGCGGCCATTCAAGGGAAGACAATGATTCGGGGCGTCAGGTTGGCGATAAGGATGGTACACGTGAATCACCATAGGAATCTGAAAGAAACCATTCAGTCATGCTGATTACTACGGCCTCCATGTAAGTATTTAATCGATCGTTAATGGTTTTCCCGCGAGCACATATGTTTATTCATGTCAGCTTTCTTTGGTGCCATCAACCCCGATATAGTGTAGTACGACCATTAGAAACTAATCACCCGACACTTTGTTGTTTGATGCATACGACATGATTGTTTGCCATGTGTGATGTGCATATCAAGATCATTAAGGCCGACTAAATGGGTCGCTAGATCGACTCCTGGTACAATGTAAACACGGATCCGAGGGAGGGTACTCATAATAAATAGATGTAATTACCATTGACGAGTTGGCGATTTGTTTGGCACGATCGCCGGTGAACTTGTCGGCCTGAAAAATGGCATTGCGGTCCCAGTCGCTCCAGTACATGAAGTCCCCGAAGAGCGTGATGCTGAATGGGTGTTTTAGCCTCTCCGGCGAGTAAAGGACGACCCTGCTGTTGGCTCCGTCGATATCGGACGAGCCCACCAAATTGAGCTTGGCGTCGATCCAGTACAACCTCTCCATGACGAGGTCAAGGGTGATCCCGTTCGGCCACCTCACGGACTCGGTGACGATCGCGGACCTGTGGGAGCCATCCATTCCTGACCTCTCAATCTTGGGGCTCTCTCCCCAGTCCGACCAAAACATCCACCTAAAGAAACATTATTGGTTAACATGCAATGGCCTCGAATTAACCGCCTGTTATACCCTTTCTCTGGGTGCAGCGCGATCGCCCGGGGCTCCTCGAGGTCGTCCTTGATGATGGTGGTGATGAGGTTGCCGTCGAGGTCGGAGAGACAGATGGAGTTGGTGCCCGTGTCGGTCCAGTACAAGTGCGAATACACCCAGTCGATAGCGAGGCCGTCGGCCGTGACGATGTTGTGATCTATGACCACTTCCTTCTTGTGGCCTTCGTCAATGGGTGCCCTGCAAAATAACATGTTAGATGCATCCATACATGCTTATGTTTTCCTTAATTATCCTCTTACTTGTATATTTTCTGAGTCATCACGTCGGACCAGTAAATCATGCCAGTGCGGAAGTTGTAGTCAATGGCGCAGGAGCTCCTCGTCTCGTTGACGATGGCCACCATATCGTTGTGGGTGTCGAGGCTGATTTTTCTTATATCGGTCTTGTGAGCAAAAAGAAGGGACGGGTGGCCTTCCATAGCTCTGAAAAAAAGAGAAATTGAAATGCAAATATCCCCTCTATTCACATTGAAATGAACTTGATTTTTCTTTTCTATACCTGCATCTGGTCGAATTATGGGGGTCCCGCATGTAGCCTTGGACGCAATCGCACTTGTAGCCACCGTCTTCATTGATGCATAGTTGAGAGCAGGTCCCCGGGATGGCACATTCGTCCACGTCTACGAATAAAAAAGAAGAGAACTTGAATGACTTTTTCTCTTTTTTGGCTAAAGATGGACGGGGGACTTCAAGAGGCCAGCGCAGTAAAAAGTTTGGTCACCCGTAAAAAACTTCTCGTCCAGCGGCTGACAGACTGTGACTGTGCACACACACAGCTTAGCCCCAGCTTCCAAGAAGATATTGGATTGGACTTTTCTTTCTTCCAAAGTTGACTGGCACGAGAAAAAAGGAGACCCTCATAAAATGAAAGCAATTTGGTTGGTATATCTAAATTAGAAAGCACGCTATATTCATTAAAAATAGGTAGTAAACCAACTGAGGCGGAAGAGCTTTTGCAACTGCATCGCTTTATAGAAGCTTGGCTTGCTCTTTTTCTTTTCTTTTGGCAAACATGGGCAAACAAATAAGTCCGGTCTCGTTCGGCCCTTTTTATGAGCAGCCAAAAAGTCCACAACAACAAACAAGATCAAAGGCCAAGTCCAAACAAACCTGAGGAACATCTGACAAATATCAATTTAATGCTAATGTTTGGGGGTTTTCTGCACTTCAAGCTTCTTAATCCTCTTCTAAAAGACACATCCAAGAAGTTACAAGGGAAACAACAACAACGCGAGATTTGCGAGAGAGAGCACGAGACATGGAGGCCTAAGACGAAGAAAGTTTTGCAGAGTCGACCACATCGCCCGCATCATGAATTGACTTCTTTT
>JAAUYL010093219.1_pt1 | contig 13476 bp, 9 predicted proteins | sample 7278011 | NCBI WGS metagenome assembly JAAUYL01 (sample SAMN14350225, study PRJNA611818) | marine sediment metagenome | isolation source: surface marine sediment (1.8m) | place: French Polynesia: Moorea | collected 2018-08 | reverse complement strand
TCTTGTTATTTGTGTTTCTGTATTTTCTGTATTTTCGGTTGTTGGTTGGGATGAATTTTGGGGTGGTCTTGTTATTTGTGTTTCTGTATTTTCTGTATTTTCTGTTGTTGCTTGGGGTGAAGTTTCATTAGTAGCAAAAGAAACTGTTTCTTGACTTTCTGTAGTCGAATTTTCCGGCACAATTACATTGGTTGTAATTTCTTGGTTTGTATCATAACCTTTGTCTGTCAAAAATTGACGCAAACTGGCAAAATATTCTGCGCGATCGCTGCCTTTATATACCTTTTCTATTAATTTCCAGCCATCTTCTTTTTGACCTAACATATATTTATTTGCCAGGTAAGCAGCCAAAACTCCTTTGACATTTTGGTTTTGATTTGAACGCCTGTAAAATTCTAGCCAAATTTCTGAAGCGCTGGTATTTATTTGTGCTGGATATTTTTTAGTTACATCTAATATTTCTCCTTGACGATACTGCCATATGCGGATGGGAAATACTGAATCATTTATATCAGAAAATACATTAGCAAATCTACTATCAACACTTTGAAATTCTGGAATATTATCATTATCTAAATCTGTGAATCTATAATTAACATTTCCCCAGTAATGGCGCAGCATAGTATATTTTTTTTGTATTGATTCATAACGATAAATCAAGGAATAAGTACCCCCGGCAAATGGAACATCACTATTATTTATTGTGAATAAATCTACTAATACCTCTGATTCTCCGTTGCCATCTAAATCTAGTAATTGTACTTTAACAAATCTACCTGTCATTGTACTGTCAGATTCACCTGCCAAAGATTTGACTGGTACTGGTTCATTTAAAATCATTTCTCCACTCCTGATAATTTTCAGACGTAGATCGCTAACTAAATCTGTATTATTTGCTTGTTCGTAAATAATTTCTGCCTGTAAATTACCATTACCAAACTTTTCTACTATTCCAGGTGGATTTGTATTTTCTGTAGAAGTTGCTTCTAGATTTTCTGAGTTAGGATTTTCTCTGGTTTTTGTTACTTCTGTAGTGGTTTGTGAATTTGTATTTTCTGTAGAAGTTGGTTCTGGATTTTCTGAATTAATATTTTCTGTAGCTTTTGTTGTTTCTGTAGTCTTTTTTGGTACAGTTGCCGTGGTTGTCGGTTGAGTATCTTTAGAAAAATTTGCAATGTATTCTGAGGGAACTTTACCAACTACTTCATCATTATTTTTTTGATTATTAGCAATAGCTTGACAAAGAAAGGTAGCTACATCTGAGCGAGTAGCATCTTGATTAGGATTAAGCAACCTAACATTTGGATAATTAACAACAATACCTTTTTCTGTTGCTGCTGCAATAGCCTTTTTGGCATCTTCAGGAATTGCTTCTGCATCCTCAAAAATTTTGTTTAAATTCTGTTCTACAGATCCACTTGCTTGATAATTTAATCCTCGACTTAAAGCAGTCAAAACTTGCCAGCGTTTAATCTTGAGAGTGGGGTTAAAAGCTTTACCAATATATGGGGATAAAAAACCCATTTCATAAGATTTTTGAATAGCATCATCAGCCCAATAGTCTTGAGGAATATCTACAAAATTCATCGAATCCCGCACAAGTTTTGTCTCTGGAAAAGCCTTAGTAATCATTGCAGCAAATTCGGCTCTAGTTACAGGTGCATTGGGGCGAAAAGTTAGATTTTTGTCGTCGCCAAATATTATTTTTTTGTCTAATAAACTATTAATACAAGCTTGAGCAAAATGATTTTCAATGTCTTGTAAGGTTGTTTCCGCAAGTGCCGATCTGATTTTCTTGCTGTCAAATAATTCCAGAGTAATTATGGTACTTAATGCTACGACTAAAGCAAGTATAGGATGCAACTTATAAATCTTAATCATCAATATTCCTCCACTAAATAAAGTCAAAAGTTAAAAGTCAAAAGTAATCTCTGAGACAAGAAACCTTTGACTACAGATTAACAATTTATTTTAGCCCCTTTATTATGCTTTGAGCAAATAATACTAACTACCCAAAATAATGCCATACTTTCTCAATACTTCAGTTATTATACCAATTTAATAAATTTTTGTTACAAATGGTAGAAGCAAGGAAGAGGGAAGAAGGAATAAGGAAGAAGGAAGAAGGAATAAATATTGAATAAAAGAGGGAAAAATGAATAGATATAGCTGTCTAGAATAAATTGCAGAAGCTATTTTTACAGCAGTTTCGGAGGCGCGTGAGGTACAAAGTTTTATTGTCCTAGGGAACAGGGAACGGGGAATATAAAAGTAGTCTTATGACTGTACCTCAGCATCCTCATGCATTGCTGTAAGTATCTCTGATCGAGATGCACCTTTTTGTAGCATTCTTTTTTCAAACTGGTATTACAGCGCTTTTCATTTGAGTCGGCCACAAAGTAGGGACGTTGCATGCAACGTCCCTACAAGGTTACAAGGTTATCTTTTTTTTAATGTGGTTCATTAACCTGAAAACTGCTGTAAATAATAAGCAAGGTTTAGTAATGTTTTTAACGATTCATTGCATTAAGCACAATTACTACCTATTCCTAAGAACTCTACTCCCTATTCCCTATTTTGTTTGCCACATTTTATCTATAGAAATAAATTTATAGTTTTTTTCTAGTAAAATCGGAATTATTTCTGCAACTGTTTTTGCGACATCCTGACCACCAGAACATCCATCATGTAAAACAATAATTGAACCATTAGAGGTTTGCTGAACTACTCGATTAACTACAATAGAAATTCCTGGTCTAACCCAATCTACAGGTACTACAGTCCACATGACAGTTCTATATTTCCATTCCTCTAATAATTTTAGAGTTTGAGGTATAGCTATGCCATTAGGAGGACGCACATCACAAATTAATTTTGTTGCTAATCCACAAGCTTTATTAATAGAAAATTGTGTTTTTTCTAAACTAGATTTCAGTTGAATAGGAGTAAGTTTAGGAAATGATATATGTTCATACCCATGTAAACCAATCCAATGACCTTTTTCATATATTGCTTTAGTTATTTCTGGATAACGGTCTACACATATACCTAACAAAAAAAAGTTTGCTTTAATCTGATACTTATCTAGAACTTCTAATAATTGAGGTGTATATTCTGGGTGAGGTCCGTCATCGAAGGTAAGAGTAATTTCTGGGTTTTGTGTGTTTCCTTGCCATAAACAATTGGGAAAAGTAAATCTTAATATTGGATGTAAAATCGGAAGTAAAGGTGCTAATGCCATTAGTATATATCAAAATTTTTGATTCTAAATTATATCATATAGAATTTAGGGAATAGGGAATAGGGAATAGGGAACAAGGATAAATTTGTTTGTGCAGCATTCCGCACCGAAAAAATATTCTCGCTTCAACAGCTATATAATTTTTATTATGGCTAATTAATAGTTAGGCAATCAGCATTAATGGAAAATTAATACATAATCATAGCCACGCATCACCAACGCCCGGATTTGATATAATGCTAATTTAAAAAAAGAATGTTACGAATAATGGTGGTGGTGCATAGTAATGGTAAAGGAAGCACCGGGAGTTTAGGGAGATGGGGAGATGGGGAGATGGGGGGATGGGGAGATGGGAAGTGTGGGAGAAATTAAAAAATATATATCCTCACCATTACCATGCAGGACTACCCGAATAATAAGTGTGATTAAAAGACTTTACAAGAGATGTTCCTTTGATAAAAAAGATAATTTTCGACCTAAAAAATGGTATTGAAGCAATTCCCATGCGACTCCTGACTCCCAATTCCTGACTCCTAACTCCTGACTCCTAACTCCTGACTCCTAACTCCTAATACCAACTACTCCTAATACCAAATCTCAAAAAGTTTGCTATATATCCTTGTGATGGGGAGTGGGGAGATGGCAATCAAATATCGCATTATATCAAATCCGGTTAAACAGTCATAGATTGGTTAAGTCAAAAGGAGTCAGGAGCCAGAATTCTGAATTCAGGAGGAGAGAAAATCACTTTGACGAGCGTATTTATGACGATTGGAGGATTTTTTTATGTCCAATCAGACGGATTTGATATTACTATTCAGATCGGAAATGCTATAATACTAATTACCATGCATTAATGCTATACTTGACGACACTTCAATTATTAAGTAATTAACACAGGCTAAATCACTTTTTTGATAATTGTTAGCCAGTAGTGTATTAATTATTCTTATGTTTACTTCTCGCTCTTCGACCTTGCATGCAACGTCCCTACCTCCTCCCCCTCCTGGGAGGGGTTAGGGGTGAATCCCCTACTCAAGATACGGGTTGAAAAGTTTTTGAGAAATGGTATAATTTCTGGGCGTTGGATGGAACTCCCCACACTCCCCTACTCCCTAACTTTCAAAAGGCGTACCAAAAACCTGCGTCCAGTAATGATTGGCATTAACGCTACCAGTATCTTCCTGCAAGAAATGGTAACCAATACCAATTTCTTCCAAATTTGGATCGAGAATGTTGGCACGATGTCCGTCGCTACCCATCCACGCTTCTACTACTGCTTCTGGTGTCTGTTGTCCGGCCGCAATATTTTCTGCCCATGCTGAAAAGTCATAACCTGTAGCTTCAATACGATCGCCTGCGGAGGAACCATCTAATCCGGTATGGTCGAAAAAGTCTTGCACTGCCATATTCTCAGTGTGAGTTTGTGCTGCTTGATTTAACAGTGGGTCTGCTGTCAGGGGATCTAAACCCAACTGAGTACGCTCTTGGTTGGTAAGTTCCACGACTCTATCAATAAAATTTTGATTACTTGCTTCGATATTGGAACTGCCCTCAAATAAGAAATTGGCACTGCTGAGACTACCCGCAGATACATTATTTACTTGAGCGATCGCTTCTCCAGTCAGACTATCAATAATTAGGGTATTTTGCTGAGTGCTACTACTATTTTGTAAACTGATGTCGCCAAAACTTAAACCTTCGGGAAGTTGAATTAGATCGATGCCGTTTTCAAAGTCAGCTATTTCATCAATACCTGCACCACTTTCTAAGACAAAGACATCGCTCCCCTCACCTCCAGTGAGAGTGTCTTCCCCCAAACCCCCAGTGAGAGTATCATTGTCTCGATCGCCAAACAAAATATCATTACCAGCATCCCCAAAGAGGCGGTCATTATTTTTGCCTCCAAATAAAGTGTCAGCACCATTTCCTCCTCTAACAACATCATCTTGGCGATCGCCACGAACTAAGTCATCACCATTACCACCTTCTACTGTGTCATTCTCTTTGCCACCCATAATAGTGTCACTGCCATCTCCACCGTTGAGACTATCTTCCCCCCGGTTTCCCATAATTACCTCTGAGTCTGAAGACCCTGCAACTGTATCGTTACCACCAAGAGCTGCTAACCCATCGGGAAAATTAGCTAGTTCTCCAGAGGAGAGAGCGATAACCTCAGCATTATCACTGGCAAGTAAGTTATTTCCACTAGGAGTGAGTCCGTTTTCCATTTGTTAGCGCCTCTAAAAAATTTATTTAACTTATAATCAAAGCTGATTTCAGGTAACAATCTCTAACTATGTCAGTCCACTACAAATATAGTTGTTGGGTAACTGATAATTATTACTACTTTTGCCTTTATAGCTAATCCGGAAAACTTAACAAAACTTTACAATTTGATAGTAGAAGCTCTAGTCCACAAACTTGTAAAATCCAGATGAACTAATTACAGAGGAATAAATTAAGATGGAAAAGTATGTTTGTATTGTCTGTGGATATATATATGACCCAGAAGAAGGAGACCCAGACAGCGGTATAGATCCAGGAACTGCCTTTGAAGACATCCCTGATGATTGGGTTTGTCCGGTTTGTGGAGTAGGCAAAGATGAGTTTGAACCAGTTGAAGAGTAACTAATATAGCAATCCGCGCATAGGTTGCGGGTAATCAAAAAGTAGATAAAAAAACTGAAACTCTCACCTGTTCCCTCTTCCCTCTTCCCTCTTCCCTAAAAGCGGTAAGATTTTTATAAACAAATACAATAGGATTGCTATAGATATCTCCAGAAAATAAACTTGCCTTTTATTTAGCATCAGCTAGAATTGTAAAAGTTCGTAAAAAAATCATTTTTCGTACCTTTTTCCTGAAAATATCTTGCCTGTTCCCTATTCCCAGTTAAGTGTTCCCTACTAGATGCAAAAAGTCTATATCTTTTTCAGCAGATGTCTAATACATATAAAATGTCTGTCCCACCTCTTAAAATTGTAGTTGTCGGTGGGGGAGCAGCAGGTTTTTTTGGAGCGTTGGCAGCGGCCGACATCCCCTGTAACTCTCCCGACACCCATGTCACAATTTTAGAAGCAGGGCGACAACCTCTAGCAAAAGTACGCATATCTGGTGGTGGACGTTGTAATGTCACCCATGCTTGTTTTGACCCAGCAATATTTATCCAAAACTACCCCAGAGGTAGCAAAGCACTTCGGGGTGCATTCACTAGATTTCAAGCGCGCGATACTGTGGAATGGTTTGCTGCAAGAGGGGTGCAGTTAAAAACTGAAGCAGATGGACGGATGTTTCCCACTACTGATGATTCTACCACAATAGTTGAATGTTTAACTAAGGTTGCTTTGTCTAAAGGAATAAATATTCGTACAGGTGCAGCAGTGGTTTCAGTCAAATGCAAGACAACAGATGAAGGGGGGAATTTATTTGTAGTTGAGTTAAGATCGGGAGAATTTCTAGAATGCGATCGCTTGCTCCTGGCAACTGGTAGTAGTCCTATTGGCCATCGTTTGGCAAAAGGATTAGGCCATAAAGTTGTTCCTCCTGTTCCTTCTCTGTTTACTTTCAATATTTCTGACCTGCGTCTCAAAGATTTGGCAGGTATTTCGGTTGAGAATGTCTGCTTGCAACTTCCGAAGGCTAAGTTAAAACAAATTGGCCCTGTTCTGGTGACTCATTGGGGTTTAAGTGGGCCAGCAACTTTAAAGTTATCTGCCTGGGGTGCTAGATTTCTCTATGAAAATAATTATCAATCTGATTTATTAATTAATTGGTTATCGAATATTAATCCAGAGGATATACGAACTAAGTTGTTAGAGTTTAAAAGTTCGGAGAAGAAGGCGATCGTTAATAGTTGTCCCTTTTCTCTACCCCGTCGTTTATGGGAACGTTTAGTTATTGCTGCGGATATTGATTCTCAAAAACGTTGGGCGGAGTTATCAAATAAAGTTATTAATAAGTTAATTTTGGAATTGACTCAAGGTAAATATGAGATTCGAGGAAAAGGGGTTTTTAAGGAAGAGTTTGTTACTTGTGGTGGGGTAAGTTTGAAAGAAGTTAATTTTAAAACTATGGAAAGTCGTTGTTGTCAGGGATTGTATTTTGCAGGAGAAATTTTAGATATTGATGGAGTTACAGGTGGTTTTAATTTTCAAAGTGCATGGACAACTGGATGGTTAGCAGGTCAAAGTATAATTAATAATTAACAATTAATAATTAATAATTAATTATTATTATTGCTCTGCTGATTAAATATCAAAGTATTAAGATACAAAGGCTAAAGCCTTTTTTGGGTGGAAAAAAGTACCTGGTTGTCAGCTCCGAAAGCTGCAAAAAGTTAGTATTTTGGGCAGACAAGATTCTATCTCCTCCATCTTCCCAAACTTCCTAAAATCCCCACCCTCTCCAAACAAAGCCTAATGTTTCCTTTTATTGTATAATCTATATTTATATAGCACTACGAATTAAGATTTAAGGTTTTTAACATTGGTAGAACCTGAAACTTTGTTACAGTAAATTTTTACCTTTTACCTTTTGCCTAATCCGTAGCGGTATATAATTCTTAAAACGCTTTATCAAAGCCAACATAATTAGGCAATAGGCCATGTCAGATAATTCTGGTTTGCTAGTGACTAATAATTCTACTACTATTAACACTATCAGCCACTATATTTACCAAACTATTGTTTCCATTCAACAGCAACATCCAGAATGGATAACTCCAAAGTATAGGAGCATTCCTTGGCATTATCCCAAGTATCAATCTACTTTGACTAATAAGTTTATCAAAGGGTTTTCTAATGTGAAAACCCCGGATAGTTTGAAGCTGAAAGTCAAAAATTATCTCCAAATTCTTCTAACTCCAGAATTTATTAATTCTGCTGAATATAATGTTTTAATTGCTGAGATAGACAAACATATTTATCCAGAAATAAGTCTAGTTTCATCAGATAAAATTACTAATTATCAGGTTTCCGATTTATCGACAAATGGAACGAAATTAGTAGAGCCAGGAATTGCTATTTTACTGTTAGATGTAGAAAATTTACCACTCGATCCTGAAACAGAAAAAATTCTTGTAGATATTTGCAATTATCCAATTCAAATTAAGGTGGCTTTTGCTAACTGGCGCAGTATGGGGAAAAAAGATGAAGAATTTCATCAACGTGGTTATCAATTAATTCATGTTCCTCCTGGAAAAGATAGTGCTGACTTAAAAATGGCAACGGTAGGTGCTTCTATTTTTCTCAATTATCCCAAGGCTAAGGAAGTTTTAGTTTGTTCTTCTGATCGAGGATTAACTCATCTTGGTACTACTCTACAATCTCATGGGTTAACTGTGTATCAGGTGCGGAAGTATAAAAATCAAATTACTGTTTTAAATAGTCAAACTGGGGAATCAAAAATATATGCTTTGTCGGTTCCAGATATTCCTACTCTTAATCAATTTATTATTCAGTTGCAGGAGTTAATTCGAGCAGAAACAGCAAAAATCGGACAGCAATGGATTAAATTTTCGAGAATTTCTGCTTTGTATAAAGAAACTTATAAGTTGAATCTTAAAGATGTAGTTGCCACTCACTTTCCTAGTCAACATTCAAGGCATATATTTATCAATTATCCAGTTTATTTTGCAGTTCATAAAACATCGGAAAAATCTCAAACTTATGTCACCATTTTTAATCTGTTTAAACCACAAAAAAAAAATTAAATCCTCCCCCAAATAAGGTTGAAAAAGATACTGAGATTACAGATGCTTCTGATATTATTTCCCAGGAAGCTATGGAAAAAGTATTAGTCAAAATTTTGAGCAATTTAACTGCTGAATCTCCGGGAAGTTATGTTCCTATTTCTAATCTTGGCAGTGAGTTTCATCGGTTATATGGTCAACCAATTACAAAGGCTATTAAGCTGTTTCAACCAAGTAAAAAGTTTCCTAAGTTTTTGGAGTTATGTAGTTCGCTGAAGTTGTATAAATCTGAAGAAGGTCGTTGGTTTGTGAGCTTAAGTTAAAGGAATAATTTCATTAATGGATAATTGATAATGAAAATTATAGCAATCCGTACTTATGTTGTAAGAATTCAAAAACTAGAAATAAACTCCGAAACTCTTACTCATTAACCATTGCCTCCAAACCTATTTCCAAAAAGTAGCAAGATTTTTGACATGAATAAAACAGGATTGCTGTATCTCTAATTATCCATTATCCATAAGTAAAAACTTCTAGGGATTAATTATCCATTATTAATTATCAATTATCCATTATCCATTATTAATTATCCTCCCTAGTCTCTCTTAGAAATGCTATATGATAAGAGAGAATGTAAAGAAAAGTAAAGAAAAAGTAAATGAAGGACAAGGTTGTAGTAATAGTCGGTGCCACTGGAGGTATAGGTTCAGTAGTGGCACAGAAACTGGCAAACTCTGGCGCAAATTTAGTTTTGGCCGCCAGAGATAATAATAGATTAGATGCTTTAGCTACCCAATTATCTACTACCGAAATTATTACTGTACCAACAAACATCACTAACCCACAGGAAGTAGAAACCCTAATGGAAAAAGCTACCAACTATTTTGGTAAAATAGATGTTTTGCTCAATGCAGCAGGAGCAGGTATTCTCAAGCAATGGAACAAAATTGAACCTGCTGACCTGGATACTATGCTTGACCTGAATTTGAAAGGCAGTTTTTACACTTGTCAAGCTGCTGCCAATATAATGAAAGGACAAAAATCAGGCCATATTTGTAATATTATTGGAATTCTTGGCAAACATTCAATGGCAATGGGAAGTGTTTATTGTGCTTCTAAGTTTGGTTTGGTGGGATTGAGCAAATGTATGGCAGATGAATTACGGCGTTATGGTATTAAAGTAACTCTTTTCTATTTCGGAGGAGTTAATACTCCTTTTTGGGATAATGTCAGTCTCAAAGTCGATCGCTCAAAAATGCTCAGTTCGGAAACTGCTGCTGATGCAATTATGTTTGCTCTCAATGCAGAACCCCAAGCAGTACCGATGGAAATTAATATTCAACCAGATAGTCACTTATTTTTCTAAGTAGCTAGGGAGTAGGGAGTAGGGAGCAGGGAGTAGGAGAAATTTGTTTGCACAGTATTCTGGAGGAAAAGGTCAGGAGTCAGAAAGAATTTAAATAGCATGAATTTTTTAATTAGTTTTCAATAGTAAAGTCTGTGTAAAGAGGAAGTAATTTCGCGATTACTGTATAACCAGATTTTATATAAGTCCTAAAAAAAATAAAATCAATTATCCAAAAGAAATAATAAATTCCTTCCCTCTACTCCCTACTCCCTACTCCCTACTCCCTATAATATTTTGATTAAAATCATAAAAATTGATTATGGAATTCGATCATATTCATTTCTACGTTGAAAATGCTATTGAGTCGCGAGACTGGTTTAGAGAAAAATTAGGTTTTAAAGCTATTGCTTCTCAAACCAGTCAACACACCCAGAAGGAAATTATCAACAGAGGTCAAGTATATTTTGCTTTATCTTCTGCCATTACACCAGAAAGTCCTGTTGCTAATTTTCTGAGTTTGCATCCTCCAGGAGTAGCTGATGTAGCTTTTCTGGTTCGAGATATTAACTCAGTTGTGGCGAAAGCAGCAGTTAACGGTGCAGAAATTTTGCAACCTATTCAGCAAAACTTACAGGGTTTGAAGTGGGCAAAAATTTCTGGATGGGGAGACTTGAGTCATACTTTGATTGAAAAAATTGATGATGCACAAATTTTGAATTCTAATTCTCAACTTTCTAGGGATCTTGTGGCGATCGACCATGTAGTTTTGAATGTAGCTGAGGATAATTTAGAATCTGCTTTCAACTGGTATCATCAAATCTTAGATTTTCAACCTCATCAAAATTTTGATATTCAGACAAATAAGTCTGGTTTGCGCAGTTTGGTGATGACACACCTAGAGGGAGGAGTAAAATTTCCTATTAATGAACCCACATCTGCTAATTCTCAAGTTCAAGAATTTTTGGATGCTAACCATGGTGCGGGGATACAACATATTGCTTTACGCACAGAGAATATTTTGGGAGTGGTGGGAGAGTTGCGATCGCTTGGTTTACCTTTTTTACAAGTTCCAGCAACATATTATTCTAGTCTGCAAACAAAAGCATTAAGTTATCTATCAGAAACTGACTGGGAGAAAGTTCAAGATTGTCAAATTTTGTTAGACTGGCAAGAAAGTATACCAGGAGCAATGTTACTACAAATTTTTACCCAACCAATATTTAACGAACCAACAGTATTTTTTGAGTTTATTGAGCGTAAAGTTGTTTGGGTAAATGGTAAAAAAATGGAGACTCCTGGTTTTGGTCAAGGTAATTTTCAAGCTTTATTTGAAGCAATTGAAAGAGAACAAATGAAACGAGGTAGTTTGGGGAAAAATTAAAAAATTTACAGCGGTTTTCCTGCACGGTAGACCACAGTAGTGGCGTGTCTAGACTAAATAAAATTGTGGTTTAGGAGCGAGCAACCTAGAAGACCTCTGCCCCAACCCCTCTCCTGCAAGAAGAGGGGAGTATCTCCCCCAACGCTAGTAGGGAAGGGGGTTGGGGGGTTAGGTTTTTTTAACCCACATTTTCAAGCTTGACGCGCCACTACTAGAGCGACACAGCCAAAATGGTGCGTTACGACGGATTCCTAAATACCTTTCACAGCTTAAATTATAGCCGTCTAACGCACTCTAATAGACTACTGCTTCATAAAACCGATATAAAACGTCATAATAGGTGACATTTTAATGTTTACTTCCTGCTTCCATCGGAACTGTCGGCAGTACTCCGTCCACAGGTATAAACGGTAAAGCCGACCGCATTTCTTAAATTATAGCCCTTTTCATTAACATAGAATACAGAGATTTTGGTTTAAAGGCAGAAGGCAGAGGGCAGAAGGCAGAAGTTTTGTAGTCAACATGAGTGAAAACCGCTATAATACTCCCTACTCCCTACTTGGTTAATTAGGGCTTGCTAATTAAATCTAAAAGCATTGACAGATAAAGGTAAGCGCCTTTTTAGGTCTTGAAAAAGTACAAAGTTTTTGTTCTAAAAAGCTCAAAAAGTTAGGATTTTGGGTTGAGTGTAGCTTGACATCATCCCGACGCTGCACTTGCGTGACAGCGCGGGATTCCCTAACATTGCTGATAGGGGCTTTCTGCTTAAGAGCGCACCTGCCTCCCTTGCCTAACCTCTTTCCGGTCTTAGGGTCGCTCCACAGTACGTCGCCAATCCGACGGCTCCCCTAGACACTGCTAGCCCAGCAGCCTTTAACTACAATAGCACACGCTTTGGAAAAACCGCAACATTGATTGGTTTTCCCATGCGACGCTCCCGACCTCAGGAGAGCGCGGGTCAAGGGCCAACGTTGAGATAAAAATCAAGGGATAATTATTCCTCCTGCCTCCTCTAAATTCCCGATTTATCCTGACTCCTGACTCCTGACTCCTGACTCCTACCCTCACCCATAAGACTTTTTCAGCAAGCCCTAATTATCCTCATCTGGAAAACGAATAATATCATCTTCCCCAAGATATTCCCCATTTTGAATTTCAATCATTACTAAAGGAATTGTACCAGGATTTTCTACACGATGAGCTGTATTTGCTGGAACATAAGTTGATTGTTTTTGCAAGAGTAATTTTTCCTGACCATCAAACACAACTTTAGCAGTACCAGAAACTACTATCCAATGTTCGCTACGATGATAGTGCATCTGGGTACTAATATGATTTTTGGGTTTGACTTCTATACGATTAATTTTGTAACGGGGACCTTGTTCGAGAATTGTGACTCTACCCCAAGGAGGTGTTCTTGTAAGATTTTCCTTTTCGTTATTAGCTTCTGAATCTAAGACAGGGGTTGAAGGCTGTTGATTATTTTCTGCTTCACTCATAATATATATTTTCTGGATTAAATTCAAGAATAATCTACTTTTACATTCTACCAAAGCTGATGTCATTTCAGTTATCAGTTATCAGTTAGCCTCCTATCGGAGGAACTGCGCAATTCAGTTATCAGTTATCAGTTTGCTATGTACATGAAAAGTATCCTCGGTAGGAGAGGAGCTATCCTAGGTCATACTAAACAAATGCTTTGTCCCTACTCCCTTACGGGTACGGGCGATTCGCGAATCGCCCCTACTCCCTACTCCCTACTCCCTACTCCCTACTCCCTATTCCCTACTCCCTACTCCCTACTCCCTACTCCCTA
>JAAUYL010071908.1_pt1 | contig 13479 bp, 10 predicted proteins | sample 7278011 | NCBI WGS metagenome assembly JAAUYL01 (sample SAMN14350225, study PRJNA611818) | marine sediment metagenome | isolation source: surface marine sediment (1.8m) | place: French Polynesia: Moorea | collected 2018-08 | reverse complement strand
CGAGGGGGCTTCCGCAGCCATGCAGGCAATTACGGCGGAACATGAGGCCGAGCTTGGTATCCGCCAGGTTTAATCAGGTTAGCCCGTTGAGCCGGTTAAAAAAGGAAAATGTCTAATTTTAATTATACGGGCTAACGGGCTCAACCTGATTAAACCTGGCGGATACCAAGCTCGGCCTCATGTTCCGCCGTAATTGCCTGCATGGCTGCGGAAGCCCCCTCGGGAAGTGGTTTGGGATTGTGGTTTTCAATGACATAGCAGGCTTTTTCGTATGCGCATTCGGTCAGGTCTCTGGCGCCCTTCTCGAGCCAGACATCGCGTGAGCGCCGGTCATATAATTTATTTTGAGAAAAATCGCGCATGTGATCATAGGTATGCTCTTGGGTCATGAATTCTCCGGCCGGCCCGACCCGGTGAATGACATCCAGGGCGACCGAATCTTCCGAGACATCAATGCCGCCAAGGATATTCATCACCATTCTTTCCAATTCAGCGTCCATGATCAATTTAGCACAATCAATCGTCAATAAATGATCAAGTGCGCCCATACCGAATATAATGTTTGCGCCGGCCAAACTGGTTAGCATTATACTAAGAGCAGATTCATAGGCGGCCTGGGCATCCGGGATTTTGCTGTCGGACATGGCTGCACCTGCCAAGCAGGGAAGACCGTAATATTTGGCCAATCGGGTTGTCCCCGCAGCCACCCGTGCTAATTCAGGCGCACCCACCGCAGCATTCCCCGTTTTCATGTCCATAATTGTGCTCAGATTTCCATAGATGCATGACGCTCCCCTGGCCGTCAGCTGAGCCAGAATGATACTGCCCAATATCTCAGCATTCGTTGTTACCAGAGTGCCTGCAACGGTTGCCGGAGAAATTGCACCGGCCAGAGCCATTGGAACGACCAAAAGCCCGACTCCCTGTCGGGCAGCCTCTACAATCATTTCACAAACATTTTTCGTCAGCACAAGCGGACTCGTGGGGCAGACGGTAGCACTAAAAATGGGCCGCTCTTTAAATGTTTTCATGTCACCGGCACAGGCCGCTCCGAGTTGCATCATTCTACGTAGATTTTTAACATTATCCGGACCGATCAAGGTGTGTTTCGAAGTATTCGTCAGAATCGCTTCCAGAGCATGGAGCGGATATATATCTGCGGGCACATCATTGGGAATACAGGGCCTCAGCAGCACACCGATTTCATCCAGGGAATCACAAATCCGGGCAATGTTACCACAGTCCTTTTTCATGGCCGGCCGGTGCTCCAGCGTATATGGATCGATAACGTTGACACAGCCCCCGGCACAACTTAAACTGACCAGTGACGGTTCGAGGATAAAGTCGTCCTCGCGATCCCTTCCATAGCACCCGAACGTGCGGGGCGCCTGTCGGATACAGTCTTCGACAATAACCGGCGGAATTTTTACGACCGCATGGTCCTCAAATTTTTCCACGGCAGCTCCGGAACCATGAAATATATCTATGGCCTCGTCGCTATAAACCTTGAGGCCGGTATGCTGAAATACCTGCAGTGTTGCCTGATGAATGAAATCCACTTCGCTGTCAGTCAGCGACTTTAATCTAAAACCTGAGATGTTATGAAAACCGGCTTTAAATTGTCTTGGCATGGTAGGATTCCTTTCCTTATATGATTGCCTACGGATTATTCAGCAAAAGGCTCATCAGGTTTTTGCCTTTTTCAAATGCCGCCTTTGCCGTTTGGTCGCTGTCCATCGGCAGTCTTCCCAGTTGAGCTTCGCTCACACACAGCGTATCAATGATATCCAAATTGACTTCTTTTGACCAGATATCGAATATCGGCAGAACGCAGTCTGGTTTAGTTCCACTACCGCCCACTGAGATGACGACCCCTTTTTTGGCCTTTTTAACCGCCGTGACATATGTGCGCTTACCCGGGCCCAGCGGCACCGCCTTGGCGAGGCAATAGGATCGATCGATCATCAATTTCATCTGGCTCGAAACCGAATTGTAGTAAACAGGTGTACCCAAGACGAGTCCGTCTGAGGCTTCGAAGATCTCATAGACAGCATCCATATCATCTCTTACAATACAGCACTTACCATCCTGGACTATGTTGTCCTGGCAAGGTGTGATATGTAGCCTGTAGAGATAGATCGTATCAACCGAGGCGCCTTCGCTGCGGCATCCCTCCAATGTCTGTCGAACAAGAGCGTCCGTGTTTTTCTTAAGCCGCGGGCTGCCGACGATGCCAGTGATTCGGATCTTCTTCATTTAAAGGATTACCCCTCTACTTTGTCTTTTGAACATCACCCATCCGTCAAAAAACGTTGCATAACTGTTTATCCTATTTTAAACATACAACCGGGTACGTTTTTGTAAGCTATTTAAGTAAAGGAGTCAATTGGTATGCACAGCGGAAGTCGAACAGTCCATGATGCAGCCATTATTATCGATGCGCTGCAAATCAGCAACTGGTGTGAAGCTGTTTTTCAGAACATGCGGCAGGGCGGGTTGACCGCCGTTAACTGTACGGTGTCGATTCTAGAGAACTTCCGCCAGACCATTGCCAATATCATCGAATGGGATCGACTGTTAAGCCAATATGCCGACCTCATTATGCCGGTCGGTAACACTGCGGATATCCAGGCGGCCAAAAAAGCCAGCAAAACGGGTATTATCTACGGATTTCAAAATACAACGGCGATTGAAGACGACATCGGTCTGCTAACCATTTTTCACACACTGGGTGTTAAGGTTATTCAGTTAACCTATATGGAGGCCAATCTTGTCGGCCAAGGCTGTCTGGAGCGTATTGACGCCGGGTTGACCCGATTCGGATTGGAAGTCATCGAGGAGATGAATCGCTTGGGCATCCTTATAGATCTGTCGCATGTGGGTTATCGAACCACTATGGATGCCATCGACGCATCTGCTAAACCAGTGGTATTCACGCATGCCAATCCTTACAGCCTGCGCCCTCACCCGCGCAACAAGCCTGATGATGCCATAAAAGCCCTTGCTAAAAAGGGCGGTGTTATCGGTACAACGGTGTTTCCACCGTTTCTTCCGGCTGGCAACGCTTCCACTATTGCGGATTTTATCGATGTCATTGAGTACCTGGTTGAAATGGTGGGCATCGACCATGTTGCCATTGGAACCGACTTCACCGAAGGCCAACCGAGGGAATTCTTTGACTGGCTTTTGTCGGGCAAATCCAAACGGGGTCCAGCCATGGAATTGGATTTTCCCATTCGCAACCCGCAAGGCATCCAAAACTCGTCTGACTTTCCCAACCTGACCGAGGCCCTGCTGGCGAGGGGATTTGCTGAATCAGACACCCAAAAGATCTTAGGTGAGAATTTGGTTCGCCTTTTTAAGGCGGCCTGGAATGAATGACATTACCATTGCCTGGTCGATAACCGCAGGCTTTACTTATATATGGCGCCGTTAGCCATATGGACCAGTTCTACCAGATACTAAGGGCAGGTGCTCAGTTTAGATTAAAAGGAGAATGAAAAGTGAAAGAAGAAGCGGTACTATTTCGCCGAGAACAAAACGTTGGCATTATAACCCTTAACCGGCCCGAGCGGCTGAATGCCATCAACCCGGATTTGCTGAAGCGTTTGATCCGCCAGTTGCATGTGGCCCGCGAAGATGAAAACGTTGTCGCAGTCATTTTAGGCGGTGCCGGCAAGTCCTTTTGTGCTGGTGAAGACCTCAAAGAAACAAAGGCAGGCAAAAGCCCATCCCAATGGGAAAAAGAAATAAATGCTCTCCAGGAAGTCCAACGGGTCATCCTGCAGTTGGGCAAACCGTTGATCGCGGCCATCAGGGGATACGCGGTTGGCGGTGGGCTGGAGTTTGCTTTGAGCTGCGACATTCGGATCGCCGCCCAAGATGCCAAATTTGGCTTCCCTGAAACCGGTGTGGGGCTTACGATTACCGGTGCCGGCACAAAACTCATTTCGCAACTGGTGGGATTGGGCAAAGCAAAGGAGTTGGTCTTTACCGGTGACATTATCGATGCGCAACAGGCCTTGCAGATCGGTCTGGTCAACCAGGTTGTTCCCGACACCCAACTTCAGGAAACAGCCATGAACATGTGTGAACGCATCAGCCAGAACTCACCGATGTCCCTTAAACTTTCGCGTATCGCCCTGGATGAGGGACTGCATGCCAGTTTCGAGCAAATTTTGGCGCTTGAGGCACAGCATTTGTTGACCTGTGTCACATCTGGCAACCAAGAAAAATTTGTGGCCCAGAAATTGGCCAAAATGAAAAAGAAGTCAGACACGCGATAATGATAGATTGGAGAGGTAGCGATGCTGACGGGCAAGACCTATGCTCAAATTTATGATCAGTTTTCCTGGCACATTCCCGAGTTCTATAATGTGGGAGTGGATGTCTGCGATAAATGGGCAGATAAAAAGGACCGTTTGGCCCTTATCTATTTAGCACCGGGCGGAAAAGAGCAGCGGTACTCGTTTAGGGATTTGAAAACGCGCTCGAATCAATTGGCGAATGCACTCAGGGCTCATGGCATTGAAAAAGGGGATCGGGTCGGCATCCTGTTGCCGCAATGTCCGGAAACGTTAATCTCTCATATCGCCATTTATAAACTTGGCGGCATCGCCTTACCGTTGCTAACCCTTTTCGGATCCCTGGCAATCGAATATCGATTGGATAACAGTGCTGCCAAAGCAGTGATCACAGATAGCGCCAATTTAGCAAAGATTCTGGAAATCAAGGAGCGCTTGCCTGCGCTGATGCTCATTCTGGTGGTCGATTCTGCCGGACTGCCCGGGATTTTGGATTTCTGGGAGTGTGTCCAAAAAGGCCGCCCGCATTTCAAGCCTGTTCAAACGCGCGCTGATGATCCGGCCCTGATCATTTACACTTCCGGTACGACAGGTCCTCCCAAGGGCACGCTGCATGCACATCGTATTCTGTTGGGGATTCTTCCCGGTTTTGAATTTTATCATAATCTTTTTCCTCAAAAAGGCGATCTGGTATGGACGCCGCTCGATTGGGCTTATATCGGTGGCTCATACGATACCCTGTTTCCGACCCTGCACCACGGTTATCCGGTCCTGGCATTTAGAGCCCGGAAATTTGATCCTGACGAAGCCTTTTCCCTGATGGCGAAATACGGTGTCAGAAATATGATGGCAGTTCCCACGGTTCTGCGACTCATGATGCACGCTGTTGAAAATCCCAGAGAAAAATATGATCTTCGTTTGCGATCCATCACCGCCGGTGGGGAAACCTTAGGGGCGGAGCTTTATCAATGGAGCCGCAGGGCGCTGGGAGTTGAATTAAACGAGCAATATGGTCAAACCGAATGCGATTATGTCATCGGGTTTTGTTCAGAAGTGATGGAGGTCGTTCCGGGGGCCATCGGCAAAGCAGTCCCCGGGCATCAGGTTGACATTTTAACCGCTAACGGTGATGTCGCCAAAGCAGGCGAACTCGGTGAAATTGCCGTTCGATGTCCGGATCCGGTCATGTTTCTCGAATATTGGGGCGACCCCCAGGCCACCCGCAAAAAATTTAGTGGTGAATGGATGCGCACCGGTGATTACGGCGTCAGGGATGAAAACGGGCATTTCTGGTTTACGGGCCGGCAGGATGAACTGATTGAAAGTGGCGGCTACCGCATTGGGCCCGGTGAGGTCGAAGATTGCCTGATGAAACATGCGGCTGTAAAACTGGTGGGTGTCATCGGCGTTCCCGATGACATCAGAGGAGAGATCGTTAAAGCCTATATCGTTCTTAAAAAGGGGTTCGAGCCGGATACGGTCCTACAGGAAAGCATTCAGCAGCATGTCAAATCTCAACTGGAGGCCCATGCATATCCCCGCGAGGTTGAGTTCATCCGGCAGATGCCGATGACCAAAACCGGCAAGATCCTCAAAAACGAGCTGCGCAAAATGCACACAAAAACGAAAATCTGAGGCCACATCATTAGATGTTGGCAAGATTAATTTTGGATGTTAATCATATTCTACTATTCTGTCGCATTAATGGAGTTAATCGATCTCTAAGCTGAAGGGTTTTCATGATTGAGGAAGTTCTAAACGCCAAAATTCTTAAAACCCAAATCCCAAAAACCCAAATATCAAACAAATCCCAATGACCGAAATTCAAAATTTCAAACCTGTTTTGGTCATTTAATAATTGAGATTTGAGTTTTATTTGCAATTTGGTGCTTGGAATTTGGAATTTAATTTGTTGGTGTTTTAAATAAGACGGCGAATAATGTTGATCCGGATTTTATAATTATATAGAGAACACCTTACTAGACAAACAACAACGTGGAGGAAAATATGCCCGCAAAAATACCCACCCAAGCTCAAGTCGTTATCATCGGTGGCGGTATTGTTGGCTGCAGTGTTGCCTACCATCTCTGTAAACTTGGCTGGAAAGACGTGGTGCTGCTAGAGCGTAAAACGATTGCATCCGGTACCTCCTGGGCGGCAGCCGGTCTTATGGGGCAGCTGTGGTCGACCAGCGCCTTGACCAAGCTGGCGGTTTACGGAGCGGATCTATATTCGAGTCTGGAAGAAGAGACGGGGCAGCCCACCGGCTACCAGCGTCCAGGATCCATTCGTGTGGCGCAGACCGAAGCACGTAAAAGTGAATTTTCGCGTTCGATGGCCATGGCGCACGCATTTGGCATCGAGATGGAAGAAATCAGTCTGGAAGAGACTAAAAAACTGTTTCCGCTTCTCCACACTGATGATCTTGTGGCGGCCTGGTTTCAGCCCAATGACGGCTTCGCCAATCCGGAAGACACAACCCAGGCACTGGCCAAGGGTGCCCGCATGGGTGGGGCCAAGCTGATTGAACAGGTCAAGGTAACCGACATCCATCTTAAAAAAGGTGCCATTGCCGGTGTCAGCACCGATCAGGGGGACATCGCCTGTGAATATCTGGTCAATTGTGCAGGTATGTGGGCGCGAGAGGTCGGCAAGATAGTGGGTGTCAGCATTCCACTACTTGCGGCTGAGCATATGCATCTTGCCACCAATCCGATTGAAGGCACTTACAAAGGCATGCCCTATTTGCGGGATATGGACGGCTATATCTATATCAAAGAAGAAATGGGCGGTTTGCTCATGGGCGGATTCGAGCCAGTGGCCAAACCCTGGGGCATGGAGGGAATACCGGAAGATTTTGCCTATACCCAGCTGCAGGAGGACTGGGACCAGTGCGAGATTTTTATGAACAATGCCATCAAGCGCGTGCCCGCATTTGAAGATGCCGAAATCATCAGCTTAACCACCGTTCCCGAAAGCTTTACACCCGATACCGCCTATATGCTCGGAGAGGCCCCCGGGGTGAAAAACTTTTTTGTGGCCGCCGGAATGAATTCAGTGGGAATCACCAGTGCCGGCGGTGCCGGACGCGCGTTGGCGCAGTGGATCGTTCAGGGCTATCCGGAGGAAGATTTGTCGTCGGTTGATATTCGGCGCTTTTATTCCTGGCAGTCCAATCACCGCTATCTGTATAACCGCACCATCGAGGCGGTCGGCAATCTTTATGCCGATCACTGGCCGTATAAACAGCCCAAAACCTCTCGCAATGTTCGCTGTACACCGTTTCACGACCGCCTGGCAGCCCGTGGCGCCTGCTTTGGGGTTGTGGCCGGCTGGGAGCGGGCCAACTGGTTTGCACCTGAAGGCGTCAAAGCTGAATATGAATATGCCTGGGGACGACAGAACTGGTTCGAATATTCGGCTGCCGAGCACTTGGCCATCCGTGAAAATGTCGGTGTTTACGACCTGTCGTCGATGGCCAACTTTTTGCTTCAGGGGCGCGATGCGATGCAGGTGCTGCAGACCCTGTGTGCCAATGAGGTGGATGTGCCGGTCGGCAAAGTCGTCTATACCCAGATGCTAAATGAAAGGGGCGGTATCGAAGCCGATATCACGTTGACCCGTCTGGCGCCGGATAAATATTTTATCGTCTCACCGGGGGCAACCGGGCCGCGGGATTTTGACCGGATCCAGCGCCACATCCATGAGGATACTCACGCGGTTTTGACCGATGTGACCTCCGGTTTCACCATGCTGGCGGTTATGGGGCCGAAAGCCAGAGACTTGTTGGCAGAGTTGACCGATGCCGATCTATCCAACGAGGCCTTTCCTTTTGCCACCGCCCGGGAAATCGACTTGGCTGATGCGCGACCGCTGGCGGTGCGAATGTCATTTGTTGGTGAGTTGGGATGGGAGCTTTACATCCCGACCGAATTTTCAACCAATGTGTTTGATGCCTTGGTGGAAGCCGGCGAGAAATTCGATCTGAAACTGGTGGGACTGCATGCGCTCGACTCGCTGCGCCTGGAAAAGGGCTACAAGCACTGGGGCGCCGATATTACATCGGACGACAGCCCTTTTGAAGCGGGGTTGGGATTTTGCGTCAAAATGGACAAAGAAAATTTCATCGGCCGTGATGCACTGGCAGAGCAGCTTAAAGCCCCGCTGGAGCGCAAGCTGGTCATATTTACGCTGGAAGACCCCGAGCCGCTGATTTATCATGATGAGCCGATTTACCGCAACGGAGAGCTGGTCAGTGAAAACACCCACGGATCATATTCGCACGTGCTCAATGGTGCCATCGGCATGTGCTACCTAAAAAAACCAGGTGGCATTTCGGATGAATGGATAACCTCCGGCAAGTATGAAATCAATATCGAAGGCCAGATGTATCCCATTAAAATTCATCTGGAGCCCCCCTATGACCCCAAAAGCGAACGGGTGCGAATGTAGCCTGGTGGTGAAATTGAATTGGACGACAGCTAAATAAATTATTAGTCTGCCGCAGGCGGATGCAAACCCATGCATCATCCCATCTCCACAACATGTTCTTTAATCTTCGAAATAAAAAAGCGTGGAAGGCAGAAATCCACGCTTTCTTTTAAGAAATCTGATGGAATGGTTCAGCTTACCAGAGATCGAGCCAGTTCTATGGCTTTATCCTTGACCCCTTCCGGTAACCCTGGGTGTATGCCGCACCCACCGACATACAATTCACCCGATTTTTTGGCTAAATAATAGCCCACAAGCCGATCGAAAGCCATAAACATACCTTCGGCGTTCTGCTCGTATTGGACCTCCCCTGTAACCAGTAGGCCGATGCGTTTCCCTTTCAATAAAGAAGTCCATCCCGGTTTGCGGTAGTTGGTAACCATAGCGTAGCCCCGGTCGATAAGCGCTTTCATTTGGGCCGAAAAGCCCCAAAAATAGATCGGAGAAGCATACAGGACTGCTTCGGAAGTGATCATTCGTTCCATAATGTCGATCGCATCGTCCTTTTGCACACAACCAATCCCATCGGGTTTCTCCAGACATTTGTTACATCCCAGACAGCCCCCGATAGACTTGTTATTGAGGTAGATTCGTTCCACCTCGTGGCCCAGTGATTTGAGTTCTTCCTCTACCCATCCCAGAACAGTTGCGGTATTCCCTTTCTTCCTGGCGCTGCCTAAAAGCGCGGTGATTTGCATTGCCGGTTCTCCTTTCATGCAAAACTTTTACAATCTGAGTTTTACACCTATCTACTTCCAGGATTTTTGCATTTGATCGATCTCTTTGACCACTTCCGGCGCCAACGGTGCCGGCTGGTGCTCCATGGCTTTTTGGGTCAATTCGCGCAGCCGGTCTTCAAAGCGTTTCGCACCTGCCTCTTTCCACTGGTCATAGACCATGCGCTCAAAGAGCTTCGAGTAGCGCACATCCTTGAAATGGCTTAAGGTATGGTCATCTTGCAGGTAGTGGCCACCGGGGCCCACCCGATCAATCACATCCAGGGCCAGGGTTTCGTCGGTGACCGGCAGCCCCTTCATGAACTGATTGACATTATGCAATATTTCGTTGACCAGTACCATAAAGGCGGGCGATACGAGTGATCCGTGGTCCAGCCAGCTGCTGCAGTCATGGACCAGGCTGGATCCGATGGCCGCGGAGCTGAAAATCTGCAGTGCAGCTTCGGTGGCGGCCTGGGCGTCAGGGAATTTAGCATCTGAACAACCGGCGGTGCCGAAGAAGGGCAGCTCGTAATACTGTGCCATCTGCGCCAGCGCACCGACCATTATGCTCAATTCCGGGGCGCCATAGGAAAAAATCGTTGTTTGCATGTCCATGATGGTGGCAAACGCACCGTAAATAAAAGGGGCGCCAGGGCGGGCAGCTTGCGCCAGAACCAGTCCGCTCAGGGATTCGGCACTGCCCTGAACCACCGTACCGGCGAAGGTCGCCGGACCTGAACCGCAGGCCTGAGGCGCCGGGAAATTGATCAACGGGATGCCGTTCTCAACCGTAAAAAGCATCTTTTCAACCGCAGGATCATAATACTCCAGCGGTGAAATGGGCTCGGAGTATTGAACAATGGTCGGCGCTTTGTCAAAATTTTCTTTTCCGCCGCAAATCAGAAGGGCCATTTCATAAATGGCACGCTCGCTTTCGGCATCATTGCAGCAAAACACCAGCGGTTTTTCACAATAGGTCAGCGCTTGCCGTGCAATGACCTTATCGGCGATCTCGGCCGGCTGATCGGCGGCCATGCCGATGGTCATGGACCACTGAAAATTCGGCAGGGCGTCGGCTAAAGTAGCGGTGATGCGGCAATGCTCGCTGGTAAATTGCGTGCGTTCATCGGTCAGGGGGTCCAGGTAGTCCAGGCAATCGAGGCTGGGTCCAAACCAGGATTTATCGCCTTCCAGAATGACGGAACGTTCCCCATTGCGTTTGCCGAGCACCACCCGGGAGGGCGCCTTGCGGATGGCATCTTCGACCAGCCAGGCGGGGATTCGCACGCGGTCGCCGTCCACCTTGGCCCCGGCGCCGTCCAGCAGTTCCAGGCCGCGGGGATGGGTCATTTTAATACCGGTGCGTTCCAAGACCTCGAGGGTGGCCATGTGAATTTGTTTGATTTGAGCATCATTGATTACCTGCAATTTGGGTTTAAAATATAACTCGGGTCGCTGGAGATGCATTTGCTTGCCTCCTTTTATGTGTTGGGGTGAAATTTTTTCTCCCGAATAAATAAGGTCAAAATGGTTCCCGCCAGAGCGGCAATGGCAAATGAGAGAAAAACCGCTCCGTACGATTGAAAGACATCCACGATCTTACCGGAAAGCGGGGTGGTGATGATCCCCGCCATGCTCGTGAAGGTTGTCAAAAAACCCATACCCGTGGCCGCTAATTTACGTGACAAAATATCCGAAGGAAAGGCGGCCAACAGAATGTCCGGCATGATAATCATTAACCCGACCACTGCCAGCAGACTTGTCGCCAAAATGAGACTAACCCCCAGAGACAGCAAAAATGTCGCGCCTGTTAACAGCGCCATGCCCAAAAGGAGCAGCGGTTTGCGCCTTCCCCCAAAATAATGGTCTGATAGAAAACCGGCGAGCGGCGAAGCAAAAACGCCTGGTAGCAGAACCAGAGCGGCAATTGTGCTCGCGCGGTCAACCGTCATGGCGTAGCTTTCCTGCAAAAAAGCCGGAATCCAGACCAGGCAGCCGAACTGCACATAGACAAAACAAAAATAAACCAGAGCAATCACCCAGAGCATACGATTGCTTAAAACCACCATCAAGCGCGACCTGGGGTCATTATCAATCCTTTGCTCGAGCTCAATCTCGTCATCAAAACCAGCTAACCCTTTTTCAGCGGGATGGTCTCTGACGAATATCCAAAAGACCAGAAGAGCCGCGGCCATCAATGCCGGTGGCACGATAAAAGCGCTCTGCCAGCCGAAATGATCACCCAGGTATCCGGAAAGCCGAATGCCGGCACTGCTGCCTCCAGTAACACAGGTGGCAAATAACCCGATGGCGGTGCCGCGTTTTGACCGTGGGAACCAGCTGACAATCAATTTAAGAGCCGACGTCCAACCCATAGCCTGACCAAAGCCGTTGACACACTGCCCTATGGAAAGGACCAGGAAAGTCGACCCTTGGCTGAAAATCAGGTTGCCGATGATCGAGATCAGCGCACCACCTGATATAATTTTGCGTGGACCGAAACGATCAGCCAGATAGCCTGCCGGCAGTTGAAAAATGGTATAGGTGATAAAAAATAGCGCCATTAACCAGCCGGCTTGGGCATTTGATATATTGAGATCCGCTTTTAGGAGGGGAATCATGGGGGAGAAATTGAACCGGTTCATATAGTACAATCCGAAGAAAAGCCATGTCAGAAAAAGTACCAAACCGGCTGGTGACCACCATCCCTTTTTTTTCAAGCCAGACGTCCTCCGTCATCGGTTAAGCCCGTTTGCCCGTTGTCCCGTTAGCCGGCAATCAAAGTAAGATAGATACCCCTCGTTAACGGGCCTAATCCGCCGGGGGCGGACTCAACGGGCCCAACCGGACAAACGGGCTCAACCTAAAATGAGAGCCGACCAGATCAGCGTTTTGATCCGGCCGGCTCGTCGACATCGGATTGCACAGATCCGTTGGTCTGATGAGACACGTGATCTGTTTGTTCTCGTTCTGAATTGCACCGCTCATCTTGATTGCCGGTAGAAATTCGACCGAAAACTCTTTTAATTGGATCTCGATAACCGGCGGCAAACTATAGACCGATCAACTCTTTTCCCTTTTCAACTGCGCTGGCTGCGTTTGACGCATAGCCATCGGCACCAATTTCTTCGGCAAATGCCGCAGTTATCGGAGCGCCGCCGATTAAGATTTTGACTTGATCCCGCACCCCCGCTTCTTTGATCGCATTTATGGTTTCGACCATCTTCGGCATGGTGGTGGTCAACAGGGCCGACATCCCGATGAGTCTGGCATCGTGTTCTTTGATGGCATCCACAAACACCTGTGGTTCTTTATCGATGCCCAGGTCCACAACATTAAAGCCGGCTCCCTCAAACATCATCCCCACCAGATTCTTGCCGATGTCATGCAGGTCGCCTTTTACCGTGCCGATGATCAGCGTACCAATGGACTCTGCCCCGGTCTCTGCCAGTAAGGGGCGCAAAATTTCCATGGCACCGTGCATGCACTTGGCACACCGCAATACTTCGGGAATGAACATTTCTTCGGCCTTAAAGCGCTGTCCCACAACATCCATGCCTGCCAAAAGCCCCTGATCCAATATATCTGCCGGTGCTGTTCCCGCATCCAGGGCTTCTTTGGTCATGTTCACCACGTCATCGATGTTACCGGCAATCAAAGACTCAGCCATTTTCCCAAGCAGTTCACTCATGATTTGTGCCTCCTTTTTTTGAAAGCGCTTTTATTAAATTAACAGCAAAAATAGATAACGTGAATCTTATAATTCAAACTTTTTGGCACGGTATGCCTCCAGGTAAGCGGAACACCATTCGTCGTTACCGGCCAGTGCCTCGGCAGCGATGATGTTCGCCATCATTTTCTTGTCCAGCGGATCGACAATGGCCCCGTCCAGGCCCCTGGCGATGGCCATCACCATAAACGTCTGGTTCAAAAACTTACGTTCGGGCAGGCCAAAGGAGATATTG
>JAAUYL010054888.1_pt1 | contig 13483 bp, 7 predicted proteins | sample 7278011 | NCBI WGS metagenome assembly JAAUYL01 (sample SAMN14350225, study PRJNA611818) | marine sediment metagenome | isolation source: surface marine sediment (1.8m) | place: French Polynesia: Moorea | collected 2018-08 | reverse complement strand
CAAAGTGAAGGCCGCTCCCGCCCGCGAGTTCTTTTCCCATGCCGCCCAAGAACTCTCCAAGTTGCAAAAGAAAAAGGAACCAGTGAATAGTAAACATGATTCAAGCTCCGAATCTTCAAGCAGCGAAAGCGATGACGAGCCTCAGAAACCTGTCCAGAAAAACAACGTGAAAAAGTCTGTCGCTAAAAAGGCACCTGACACCTCTTCCTCTAGCGAAGAGGACAGTTCGGACGACGAAGTGACTACCAAGAAAACAAATGGCTCAGCGCAAAAACCTGTCCAAAACAATGTTAAGAAACCAGAGTCCTCGTCTTCCAGCGAAGAGGACAGCTCAGACGAGGACGAAGAGCCTGCTAAAAAGCCAAATGGTGCTCAGCAAAAACCAGTTCAGAACCAAGTTAAGAAGCCAGAGACCTCGTCTTCCAGTGAAGAGGACAGTTCTGACGACGAAGTGACTGCCAAGAAAACGAATGGCTCTGCACAAAAAACTGTCCATAACAATACTAAGAAACCAGAGTCCTCGTCTTCCAGCGAAGAGGACAGCTCAGAAGAGGACGAAGTGCCAGCCAAGAAAGCGAATGGACCAGCTCAGCAAAAAACTGTTCAGAACCAAGTTAAGAAGCCTGAGACCTCGTCCTCCAGTGAAGAGGACAGCTCTGACGACGATGAAGTGCCTGCCAAGAAAACGAACTGCTCGACGCCATCGGCAAAACCTGGCAACAAGGCCAAGGTCGATGAATCCAGTTCGAGTGAGGACAGCTCGGATTCAGAGGAGGATGAGAAGCCTGCCGTGAAAACTTCAACCAAGCCCTCTAAACCAGAAGCGTCTTCGTCTAGCAGCGATTCATCCAGCGAAGATGAGGCTCCTGCCAAGAAGGCTGCTACTAAAGTTGCAAAGAAAAATGAAAAGCCCCAGAGCAAGAAACGGGACAGGTCGGAGGAATCAAGTGATGACGACAGCAGCGACGAGGAAAACGAGTCCCCTGCTCCTAAGCCGAAGGCCAAGAAGGCCAAAAAGGGTCTGTCTACATCCTACACCGAGGCAACGGATAAAACTCCGACTCAGACACGAAACGCGCCATTTCGGAGAGTCCAGTCAGAAAAGATCACGATCGAAAAGGAGGAGCTGAAGGACAACTCGTACAAAAGTTTCGACACTTGGGGAGCCAAGGCGAACAAAGATTTGATCGTGACCAAGGGCAAGAGTTTCAGACACGAGAAGACGAAAAAGAAGAGGGGAAGCTACAAGGGAGGCGCGATCAACACCGGAATCAACAGCATCAAGTTTGATGACAGCGATTGAATCGTGTTAGAAATCCTACATCTAAATATTTCAGTACAATATATTTTGCCAAAATTATGAATAAAGAAGAACACTCTTATCGGATTTATTCCGTTGTATAAACAATAGTAACTTGGCGATTGAGGAAATCATAAATAAGTTTCGCTTTTTTGTGACAAGAGTTCAACCATATTCTGCACTGCAAATCCTTAAAATGAAAACTGAAAAGAGCAAACCAAATTACATTTTTACGGATTTTGACATAGATATTTTGGTGTGTGACTCAAGAAAATTACTTTTTAAGTAAGTATGTAGTAGTATTTGAGACTTCAAGTGAAAAAGAGGAGAATTGAGTCTTGAATGTTACTTGGGTTAACCAAAAGTAAAGAACAAAAGTTGAATAACTCCCTTGGTTGGGAAAATAAGTATTATCCTAACAATTACATAGACACCTACTTTCTAAGAATTATAGACACTATCGATCACAGATGCTTTTTTGTATAAAGTAGTAACGCCATTCTGCAGCATCGCAATGAGCTTCTACAACAAGGTCTAACTGAGCTGCACCAAACAAAATCCACGCTGTCAAATCAAGGTCACTAATCACTTGTCTTGAGAAGAAGGCAGTCACAGCTTCACGTGGGGGTAAGTGGGAAAGTCGACGATTTTGTACTTTTCCCGAGTCTTGTATTGCGGGTAGAGGCCGACGCGGTTGGATCGGTGATTGCGGCCCTTGTTGAGCCCGTTCCAGTGGTTGCCCGCCACCCCGATCACGTCGCCCGGCTTCAGCTCGATCTCCTCCTTGCTGGACGGCGAATGCTCCATGACAGCCAACTGCTGGTGCTCATCTTGACCACCATAATACCAGATGTCGTCCAGTGACTTGAAGCGGTCCGACGCGTCCGGAATGTACTGCTGCATGATCTCGTAGGCGATGCGGCACACCTGGGACGAGAAGGTGCACACCAAGAAGTCGGCCCTGGACAACATGTGGATGTCGTTGATGATGCCCTTCAACGCGCTCGACGAGTATCGGGATGAAACGGCGGCGGACTTGGCCACCTTCTGGTCGCCCAAGAAGGTGTAGCCGGGGAACTTCTTGCGACACTCGGCAAGGACCTTGGGATCGTCTGTAGCTACATATACCCGTTTTGTCTCGATTTTACCCTCTTGTAACTCGACCTTTTGGTAATATTCATCGACCTGCAATGCAACCAAAATACAGTTTCAATACGTAATATATAAAATCAACCATCTCAAATGATTCTACTCACGTATTTCATGTACTCCTCGACTGGGTGGAAGGCGGCCTCGGTGCCGACCTTGTCGGTCCGGCGTATGTGAATGCCGACCATCGGTTTCTCGAGGCCCATGTCCTTTTCAAAATCCTTGAGCAGTTGAGCTGTGCTCGGCTGTGGACGCAAAAAGTATTTGAGGAACTGCGATATCCACCAGACGATCGGGTCGCCGTGGATGCGCATGATGCGATCGGCCAAGTCTTTGGGTATGGCTGGCGGCAAGTACTTGGGACGGGGGTTAATCGAGTCCACGATCGGGATCTCGACAATCAGGGAGTCCTCGCTCGCTGGCCAATGCTGCTTGGACGCTCCGCTCATGCCGGTGCAAGTTTCGCTGAGTGGCAAGAAGACGTCCTCGAATCCGTTTCGATTGTATCGCCATCCTTTGCTCTTGAGGACGAGTGTTCTCTCTGTCCCGTAGGCAACGAGGAAGCAGTAAATTGCATGGTGAATTTGGCATCCATATCCACAGCCCTTGTTGAGGTTACAGACGAGCCTGCGCGCCTTGGAGCAGTCGTCCGGGTTCTGCAGCGTTTTCAGCCTCTTTTGCACGAGCTCGCTCAGATCTCGATTTTCCTGCGCTCTCCAATCGGCAAACCCGTCCACTTCTGGCAGCTTCTCAATGTCGACCAGGACGGCCTTCTGATGGTGTTGCGTCTCGGCAAGAGTTCGATTGATCCAGGCGGACAGCTCGTGGTTGTCTTTGCCAAACTTGCCCAAGACATGGTCGAGCCTCGATCTCACGTACCACCACATCTCGTTGGTGTCTCGAAATATCTGACGCCGCAGCATTTCGTACTCCTTCGTCGGCCCGGTGAAGATCTTGGATACGAGCTGGTCGAGGTCCTTGTCCTCTTTGCTAACTGGAACAGGAACATTGGGTTCTAACGGGTGCACTTCCTCTACCTCCCTTTCTTTGCTATCATGGCTCTGATGCTGCATCTTCTTGAGCATTGTTCGTAATTCGTAGTTTTCTCCCGACAGTCTGGTAATCTCATTTTTGGCTTCGTGTAGCTTCTTGGCCAGCCGCTCGCTCTCCTCCGACGACTTCCACAAGGGGCCGAGCATGTAGAGAATTATAATGAGCCAAATGAGCAAAAAGCCGAGAATTATTTTGCCCCACTTGACCCGCATTGTGAGTGACGGTGATGATTGTCGGCGTCAGCGATTTTTTTTGCTAAGTGAGCACGACGGCTTTTATTCTGACAGATCGCGGATATCGCGCTCAAGCCGGGACTTCAAACGGGGCAGATTTTTCTCAAGGAAGAAGACTTTTCCATTAGCTTCATTCGATCCCATGTCTTGGACGTACACTCGTTTGTTCCCTTGAAAAGAAAAGAATTCAACGATATCAGCAGATCACAACATTGTACGAGCTAGGTCAAAAGAATGCTGATGTGTCAGACAATGGCAAAGTGCTCGGCTTTCATCTACGAGGAAGGCTGACCGCTTGTGACTTACAATATAAATGAATAATCACCTTTGATTGAAGCAAGCTCACTTCGCAAGACCTCAAGCTCCTGACGCTTTTGCTTCTGACGGTTCTCTTGCTCTTCTGGAGACAGATACTTTTCCATGTTTATACCGCTTTTCCAAGTTCTAATTCTGAAGAAGACACCACCCACCACAACGTGCGCGTTACATTTTCACACAAGCCGACAAAAGAGAGGACACAAATTATTCGTTTCCTTTGACAGGAAAGCAATCTCGTCGACGTCTACGTGGTTGGACTGGACTGGAGGCTCCGATTTAGTGTGGTGCGAGCCTTTTTGAGCTGCATTCATTTATTTGCTTTTCATTTCTTCTGCAGCAGACGAGCCCACTCACCACTGACACTTTGCTACGGACTACGGTATTCTTCGCCGAAAAAATCGTTTCGGGCAAAGTCGGGACATCTAGTTGACGTCACTAGCAGCTGAACAATTAGGTTCATTTGCTTCAAACAATGCCAGAATTTACTTTTTCTGTTGTAAGCCTTGTTAATGATCACAGTATGCTCGAAAATCTGCAGTCATTGCACCAAAAAAGACTGTTTTGTCGTAACATTTAGACCAAGATTTCTGTCTTATGTTCACATTTTTGTGTTTATTGTTGCCACGCCAACCATTTTCATTGGTTGATAAGGACAACAAACAGAAAGCAGGAGCGATTTGTACCAGATTGTTAAGGCTATAGCTACTCTTTTTAGCGGTGAAATATGAGTTTGAGAGGTTCAAAACCGTCTTAAAGCAAGGGTTTAGCTTATTTGTAGTTATAATTGTTGTGCCAAGAATCATTGTTCAATTTTCTTCCTGCTTGCTATGCCAAGTTGTTCCGGAACCGCATTGAAACAGTGGGCTAGAGTTGAGCCGATCCTTCGAAAAAATATTTTGCTCTCACCGTGTGTCTTTCTCTTTCTCTCTGAAAAAACATTCAATTTACTACGCACGTAGAACGATTCTTAAAACCGAAAAGGCTTGGCCTTTTAAAGACCAAACCACCATTTTGGAACGAAAAATCGTAACTTAGGATCGTCATCTCCCATCCCTCTGTAGACTTGGAAGAAGTTTGCTTTTCACAATGGACGACAAAAACGACCTCAACAATGGTGGATGGAGCGATGTCGTAAAAGGCGGGAAAGGTGCCCGGAACAAAAAGAACAAGAAGCTGAAGAACGCAAGGACCCTGACGTTGCAAACATTTTTCTCTGAGCATGGCATGTCTGGTGGCGATGGACAAGGCTATTCAGGGGACCGTGACGACCGCGGCGGGGGACTGCCGACCCCGGATTTGTCAGACGAAGAAATCGTGGTACAGACAAGTTTACATTCATTCTTTGCTGAAGTTCTAAGGCGAATTGGACCCTGTAAAATTAACGAGTGAGTTTTCGTTGTCTCTACTGTGAATGCCCACTTTAAGCTGATGACAAATGTTTTCCGTTCCAGTTCAAAGCTGCAAAGCGAAGTACAAACCATATCTGTCGAAGGACAAAAGCTGATTGACAAGTATGGCAGTCTCTGCGAATTTTTTGGCCATTCGGACTGCTTGGTAGTTGTCGACGCGTACGTTTGTGAGAAGGGGTCCCTCGAGAAAGCCCGCAACTTGGCCATCCAAAGTGTGCTGGAAAAAATGCAGAAAGATACGCCAACAGCACCTACCGACGTGTGGAACACCAAAGTTGTCCCGACACCGATGGATTCTGCGATTTTACAGCTACCAAAAGTCGAGTCGTTATTTAACTACAGCAGCTCCTCTGCGGCAGCCAGTGGCGGGGCGGTGGGCAGCACGATTGCCCCAGTGCCCAAGTCTACCATGATTTCTGCTGCGTCCACAACTTCGGCGTCACAAGTCAGTGCCGGAGTTTCATCGCTTGTACCTTCGTCATTTCCCGTACCTCCTCCGCCCATCCAGCACAAAGAACTTTGCATGGCCAGTCCCCCTCCGTCATTGGTGAAGCCACCCATAGCAGCCTCGTCGGCGGCAGCACCTGGTATTGGGAGCAGCTTACCGAGTGCAAGTTTAACCTCGACGACGAACGGTGGCGGCGTGATCGGCCCGACGTCCTCGTCTTTTCTTGCCAGTGGCATGAGTCTGACTGGCTCAAACGGGACTTCGCCATTCAGCAGTGGATTCGGGAAGTCCTTTGGTGGGATTGGGTCAGCCTTGGACTCGGGAACGACGATCGAGAGCCTGAACAAGCGGCTCCAAGGCTTGTCCCAATGCAACGCAGATCTGATGAAGCAAATCGCCGAGAAAGACAAACAGCTGGACTACCTGAAGACGATGATCAGTCCAAAGGACGGCTCCTCGACGTTCTTCGAGAAGCACTTGGCCATGGAGAAGGAGTTGCGAGAAACCAAAGCAGAGTTGGAGGAGTTGCGAAACAAGAGCGCCGAGTGTCACCCCGGCGGCGACGGTAAGACGCCCGCGAGCACGACGACTGAAAGTCAACTCATCATCCAGCTCCAACAGCAGTTGGAGAGTGAAAAGTTGAACGTTCGGAATCTGCGACATCAGATCGAGATCGAGCGGAACTACTCGACCAAGCTAACGGACAACTTCAGCAAAGCCATCGGACAGCAAAACCACCACGACCCCTTAAGCTACCACAACCAGATGTCGTCCCACCCAGGCTTGTCTAACAACGGAGGCGGCCTCCTCGAGTCCAGCCTCGGCCTCCAGGGCCTCTTGTTGAACATGAATGATGGTGGTAACAGCAGCTCGGGTGACCGGCGCAGCGTGTTTTCAGCCTCGGCCGGCACGTCTCAGTTGAAGTCCGTTGGCTCCACGAGTGGAGCCTTGCTGCCAGCGGCCAACGCTTTCACGTCCTCGATCTCGTCATTTCCTTCGGCCGGGAATCTCACCAACAGCTTGTCATTGACCTCGACCTCGACCTCGGCTGCTCCGGGCGCTTTCGGCAGTGTGGGAGCGTCGAAAGAGCGAGCTGGATCGCTTGCCGGACCCAGCACCAATGCTCTCACGGATGACCTCAAGAACCGGCTCCTCACTTCGTTGAGGCAACAGCAACAAGCACAGCAGCCGTTGTCATCGTCGTCTGCATTTCAGAATCCCAACCTTTTTGGTGGCAAAGGCAGCTAAGAAGCATTCTGAGCCCATCCTGTTCCTAAATTGTGAAGGCTCTTACATCGTATCGTGTCGTTGTTGTTTATTGTGATGTTGTTACTGTGATTTTGCTCGTCTCGTCCAATTTTTTACATAACCTACATTTATCTACAAAAAAACCGAAAAAAAGGAAAACGCAATCACCAGGGAACAGTAACAAGTCCCCCTAGTGGTGTTCATTATTTCTGGGCATACCTTTCTAAGACTGGACTACGTACGTACTTAGACTTACATTTTGAAAACTCAATTTTTTATTATAGCTGCTCGAATATTCTACTTGATAAAACAAGGAGCAGTTTTTAGGATTCCAACACTGAAGAGTCCAGTACAATATGTAAAAGATTGCTATAGTAAAACAAAATCACTTACTTGCTTGAACGATCTATCCTTGTTAACAGATGGCTAAACTAAGCTACACATACATTTTAAGATAAAAATCTGATCCGCCCCAGTGAAAGTCACATAATCAAACCATTTAAAAAAAGAGTTATCATCAGTCTTAAAACTTATAAAGCTTTGACAACACTCAGCTTACTTAAATCTATTCTGAACAAGCTCTAGAAGCTTTGCATTTCAAGTTTTAAGCATCCTGAGTAATTGCTTTTAATGTCACAAAAATGAGAAATCCATTCTTACGTACAAAAAATTGGACAAAATTATGTTCAACGTAATCCACATCTTGCTTTTTAAAAGACTTTTGTGCTGTGTTCAAATAATTTACGAAACTTATAAAAATTGTATAAAATTCAAACTTTGTTACCCACCTAAGACTTTGATAAAGAAAAAAAATCGAATTCGTTCAGTCTCAAATTTTTGCCAGTTATATAGATAGATATATTCATCTCTTAGCATCTTTATAAAAAAAACTAAATATCAAAATAATTTAATGAATTTAAAAAAAAGTAACCTCTCTAACTCACAAATAATGTCATCAAATTCAGACACTCATTCATTCAAACTTATATAAGAAACTATATAATATAAAAAGATTCGTGTGATACATTTTTATCAGTAAATTGGAATACCTAAACATCTACATACCATACGATAACTACAAAACAACCAAAACTCGACAACAATAAAAGAATATAGTCCCTCAAAAATCATCTTGATTTAACTTCGATTTATATAGAAAACTTGCCGTCTGCTGACTCCAAAAAATAAGTATCTAAGTGGGAGGATCTGCAGTTCGAATGGACGTTGCTCTCTTGCCGTCGAACTAGCTTCGAGAGAGTTTCGAGATGGTCAGGGATGCTAAGTATGTATTTAGTATATAGAAACAGTAAATGCAACAAAAAATAACCTGTCTAGTACATAGATATGAGTCTAACGTACGTGGTCTGATGAGCGCCCATGACACTTGAACGGTGATCAGCGTGACAAAATCCGCATCACAGACACCCAACCGCTCTTCGTTTCACGAGGGTGGCGACGTCCGACAACTCCGCCAGTCCCGACCGCGTCCCCCGCCGCCATAACCGCTCGCATCGCCGAGGCTTCTCGTATTCATGTGTGTAGTAAGTATTTAGGATTGCAGAGAAGCACCCTACCAATTTCTTATTAGTTCGTAATTGTACAGTGTGAAAAAGGACAACAATAAATATAGATAGCAGAGGAGGTGAAACAACAAACTGTTGGTAGTCACGATTAAATTAATTATAAGAAGATCCCGGAAGTTGAAAGTTGTGGCGACATAAATAATAAAAGTGTTATTTAATTCTTCGCCTGAAATGGCTTCATCGACTATATCAGCCCGATCGAGGGGTAAGAATGCTTATAATTAAAATACGATAAATATTTTTTAAGGCCAGAAAAAATCGTGAAATCTTGCCGAGCTAGATTTATCTCCCATCGTGCTCCTTTTGTTCATAATGCATATGAAAATGAATTACGTAGATAGCCGCGTCGTCTTCAAATCTCATTAACTGTCATAATTGTCATTAAGCGTCAATTGGAAGTAGTGCAATCTCTCCGGACTTCTGCGCTTTGAAGTTTTACATTAACATTCAGCAAACGCGCGAACGTGGAACTATCGGCGAAAACAACAGACATCCTATGAGTGACAATTAACAAAGGGTTAATTAGCTCAAGTAATTAGCTCAAGTCTCTTTGATATATCATAGCTCGTCGTCACACCTTCAAGAGTTTTTCAAATAAATGAATAATTATTAATCCACAAGAAGGATCACTTCCGGTTGACGGTTGTCATTTACTTTGATGGGTTTAAGAAGGATCCAAAGGCTCCATATGATTTCTAGATAGATAGATATACACAATATGTGTCATATTCCGCGCATACTTAATTGTGGGGTAATTACCGTCTCTAATTCTAAATGGTAAATTAGGCAGTTAGATCCAAGATTAAGTGATTCCAGCCCGCCGAGGTAAAGTAAGATGGCGCTGTGAGATCATCTGTTCTTGTTCTTGAGCCTCGTTAATTATGAGATTGCCATCAAATGCTTGGTCCCGTTTGCGCTTTTCGTTTCTTCCTGTCTTAAATTTTTGCCGAAAGTAGTCAAACTTTTTCCCAGAATATTTTTTTCGTGAAATTGAACTGCGCTTAGATATTAAGGAATATAGAATACTCGTATTTACCTCGTTTCCCTAATATTTAAATCCCGGAACCGAGGCGCCGCCTTGGCCGCCAGGAAAAACACATCCACCACCAACCGAACTTCCAAATCAAGCATGCAGTTCCACGATTAATTTTCCGTTCGATCATGACGCATCGGTTTCAGTTAAAAGCGGGAAAATGTTCTTGAGCTTACAACACTTACAGCATACTGTATGTAAATATATTTCGTTTATGGGGGAGCGAAGGATCGCGGCGATATCTTGGGCCGACATCTCGACTCCTAAGCACTTCTTGCTGTTTCACACGTCGATGGGTCATAAACTCGTAGTATGCATAGTATATGTAGAAATCAAAAGTTCTTCCCTCAAATGTCAAAAAGTCCTATCTACAAATTCAACATCCGTCAAGCAGCAACCCCGTTGTTGTCAGGAAATGCTTTGCATTGCAGTTAGTTGTATATAAACTTGTGACAATGTCGGACCTAATTTCAGGCTCGGGACTGAGGTTGTGCGTCGGGTGCGGAGGCCAGATTCACGACCAGTACATCCTCCGGGTGTCGCCCAACCTCGAGTGGCACGCGGCCTGCCTCAAGTGTTGCGAGTGCCAAAAGTTCCTCGACGAGAACTGCACGTGCTTCGTCCGCGACGGCAAGATCTTCTGCAAGGACGACTACGTCAGGTACGCCAAGTAAGGATCCCCTTTTAATGCTTTAATTACATTTTAATATACTTAATAGAGGGGAGAGTGGCTTTCAGATTGCATTACTTGAATTTTCACGCACAAATGCATGATGGCATAGCATAAATTGTTGCTTTCTGGTCTCTCTATTTTTTTAGAAACCAGCGTAGCGGATTAAAAGTGGTGTCTCTTTTTTTCGTTGTCGTACTTAATCCCGTTTCCCTTTTAAAAAAGCAAGCATATGGGGGGGAGGAGGAGGGTAAGTAATCTTAGCTCGCCATGGTTAGGTTTTTATTCCCAATCCTGGATTATGCACTTAGTTAGTTAGCTATTTAGTTGGGGTCCTGTTCCACAGATTTTCGAGGAGGTAGTGATTCGCCATGCTGAAATGCTCGCAGGCATATTTTTCCTAGATCTTGGAAAGTTTTTGCAATCTCCAGCATGCAGCTGTGTATGCACTGACAATGAATAAACAAACAGTGGAGAGTTGATGTTGGATAGGAAGCACTTTCCCCGCAAAATCGCGAACAAACATTTCTTTATCTTCTAGCTCTTTGCCTGTGTGCTGTCATAATCAGGCACTTGTCTTTTTTAGGGAGCTTCCTATGTACTTAACAACAATAGAGAGAGCCTTACCGGAAGTGTAAACAAAAGCCACGTGTTTGTTTGCTTTGCTCTGCCAGTAAAATGGGTGTCGACTTCAGCTTACATTTAATTTCGCTTAGGGGACCCTAAGAAAATTGCAAGCAGCAGCAACAAGTTCTTAAACCCACAACAAAAATATTGATAGTAGAATTCTAACTGTAAAGTGACGCAAGATGTTGTGCCACTTGTTGTCTTCATCGCATTAAACCAAAGCCAGAGAAAATCCCCGGGTATCGGAAAAGCTCACGCGCTCTCTTGTCTATCCATAAATGCTTCCTGAGTGTTGGGTAAAATTTAGTGGTATATATACACGTGCTCTATTTCTTCAGGCTTTTTGGAACAAGGTGCGAAAAGTGCACAAGGTCGTTTGGTCCCAACGACTTTGTCATGCGGGCCAAGGAGAAGATCTTCCACCTCGAGTGTTTCCGGTGCGTCGCCTGCAACAAGCAGCTCGTGCCTGGCGAAGAGTTCGCCCTCCGCCACGAGACCGGGGACCTCTATTGCAAGGACGACCATGCCAGCCTCAGCAGAACCTCCGGCCTCGACGGCCTCGTCAAGGAGGAGAACAACAACAACGACAACGATCAGGGTAGCGGCCACGGCGACCTCGACGAGGACGACGAGGATGAGTTCGACAAGTCCGTCGGGGGTGGCGAGGAAGACCGACTCGATCGACTGGCCGATAGTGGTGAGTACTGTAAGCTTAGAGTTGAGCCGTAAAAATAGCATGTCGTCGTGGAATTCAAAAGAAATCCGATGCCGACGTGTTTTGACTTTTTTCGTCGGCTTGAAGTATTGCGGACAGGTGCGACCGAAAAGGTATTCGCTGTGTCATCACCACACTCGAAGAAGTCGAACGTATGCTGCTCTCCCTCCTTAAAATAGACGAGATGTTGTGCTCTTATGCTTTAGTTATACTTGCTTGTAAGAAGTCATTGTAGGCAAAAGTCAAAGTGAATGGGCGGGGACGGCGAACCATAAAAAAGAAAGAGAGAAAAAAAGTCAAGTCAACATTTTCATTCTTTTGCCATTGACGGCGGGCAAAAATAACACCCTTTTATTCACAATTTTTATCATTTTTATTTACGTTTTTGCAATTCAAATCTATGGTCAAAGTCCAATCATTTTTGACCTTGGGTACACAGACAAGTTTGCCAAAAAAATATTTTTGCCATATTTTTTTTGTTTTCCTTTATCGCCATGAAAATTGTCAAAGAGGACCGCAATCTACGAAACTGTCAATTGACAAAAATCCACATATGCGATCGAGTGTTTGTTTTGTCTCGACGCGTCGATATGATATGAAGCAGATCAAGCAAAAAATTAAGCAGGGTTCTTTTTACTTTTTTTCGCCAACCGAATGTGAAATATGAAAACGCTTCAAGGTTCCCATGAACTCTGACCCCCGACTTTTAAAACAGACATGCATTTTGATTTTTGAATCCTGGAAATATTTTCTTCTGACCAATTTCGAAATTGTCGATGAAGGCAGCAAATGTTTGCTTAGGTAAGAACAAGAGATTTTCAAGCGGACTCACAAGATGTCAAAACATTCGCATCTGGCTGTTGGACACCGCCACCACCTTTTCCTGCTTTTGGCACGTGTGTCTGGACAACTCTACTCCTCGTCCACTTTTGAAAAGAGAAATGAATTTTAGCAGTTTAGGGTCGTTTTGAATGGACAAGCCACTATTTTTGCAAAGGAAGCTTATGTTTTCCTCTGGGAACACAAAACAGACAATAGCCACATTTATCTATCTATCTAGAAATTTGGGAGTGCTGCCGAATTCTTACACAACGGTGAGCTCGGTTTGTTATGACAAGTTGAAGCTTCTGGCTTTTGTGGCCATCCACTCTTTCAATACTTAAAATAAGAACAAGATCAGGTCTGTGTCTATATGAAAGCACTTGAAAGGCTGCTACACAGAAGATAGATACAAGCTTCTCTGAATAAATAAAGAGGTAGTAGGTAGGTAGGTGGTTGCTAACTTTTCTAGATATTTATTCGGAAAAACACCGTGAAAATGTGGTCTTAGTTTTCAAAAAAACGTAGCCCTCCACGGCATTAAAACGAAAGAGTGCAGCTCGGAGAAAAAAGCTTTTAGTCTTTTCCCAGGAGGTTTTGCTGGCTCTCCCCCTCCTTCTCTCCTTTTTTTAAAACCGATGCTATACTTTACAAAAATGGTGCTGGATGGCGGGTGATTTTAGTGGAAATAAAATTGAAATGCATTGCTTCAAAAATGTGTCTTTATCAACTCAGATTTCCATGTGCATATGTATGCCAACGAGTGTTTTTAAGGAGACTAGACAAGAGGCGGAATAAAATCTGTGGATTATGAGGAAAGTTCAGAAAAGGGAGAGGAGCTCGTCGACAAACATTTCTGGCTACGATATTAGATTAGT
>JAAUYL010042393.1_pt1 | contig 13501 bp, 13 predicted proteins | sample 7278011 | NCBI WGS metagenome assembly JAAUYL01 (sample SAMN14350225, study PRJNA611818) | marine sediment metagenome | isolation source: surface marine sediment (1.8m) | place: French Polynesia: Moorea | collected 2018-08 | reverse complement strand
GTCATGCAATAGTACTTATTAATCGCCTCAAAATACAGTTACGCACTTTCAAAACATTCCCTTGGTTAAAAGAAAGAAACAAGACGTAGACATCGAGATCCCGTTCGCTGTTGGGTTTTAAAGTTTTTAAAGGACTCTTTACCTAGCATAACAAAGGAGTTCGTTTCTCATCGTCATCACTAAAAGACATTTTTCGTTTTTTTTCGCTGTGTGAGTGATAAAAGTTTGATTTGAAGGAAGCCACAGTATTTTTTGGATGAAGTTTTTACATCACTTGTCTTCGCCATGGCGACTTTTGAAGAGATGTTTACCAAGTTGGACGAGAAGATCCTGGAAGGCAGAGAGTTGATGCAAACCCTGAAGAAGTATGAGCAGCTCTCTGGCGTTGGGAAACTCTCTAAGAAGATCCGCCAAGAAGTCAGGTTCTTGGAAAAGTTTAAACTTAATCCATCTAACTTGAAGTCGGAGCACCTGCAGTGCAGCAATTTGCTCCATCTTAGCGCAACAGTTCAAGCACTGGAAGAAGCAGACAATCCCGTGGCTGTCATGAAAAACTTTGATTTACAAAGCGGTCGTAAAATTATCTGCGATGTGACCAGTGATGGCGGGCAACGTTGGCTGAAGGTGATCGCTCGAAACCCATTGGCATTGGAAAAATTGGCCTTTGGCGAGCAAGCGTACGGTCAACGTTCGCTCCTGGATCAAGCGAGTGATTTTCTAGAGGCTGCCTACGAGCATCCTCATCATTTCGAGCCGCCACGTGTTGTGTTCGTCTTTCACTCGGGTGTAACCGAAAACGTTGCCAAAAAGCTCCTTGCGATGGGCCTCGAAGTGAAAGGAGACGTTGTGTCCTCACCCGCGAGCTTAGTTGAATTTACCTCAGATTCGGAGGACAGCGCAGAAGAAGAGGAAAATCACGTTGGCCAGCACCAGCCTACCAATGAGGCCGTTTCGGCAGCATCTGGCGACACTCTCAACCTAGACATCACTGCAATGATTGCTTACGTTTCGGCCGTCACCAACGGTCATGCAAACTTCAAGTTCGAGGACGACATTATCAGTCAACAGGCTCATTGTGAGCGTCAACGACCTGTGAAACCGGTGCTTGACAAGATCTTCCACGGCAAAAAGTTGGTGTGCTGCCAAACGGCAAAAGATGACTTTCTTACAATACTCAAGACATTGGGAGGTCCTGGCGAGGAGGAGCGGGCGAACGAACTCCTGTCGCGGATTCAAGTCGTTCCCGACCGTTGCTCCGCGAGGCTTGACAGCCTCAAGATGGGCGGCAAAGTTCGAGGCCGGTCCAAGGTCATTTTCGGCACCGGGGACGAGATGAAGGTCGTGACGGTGACCGCCAATGCCGGATTTGTCAGAGCGGCCAAAAGTCAACACATGGAACTTGCTGTGATCATCCACGAGTCTCGCGCTCTCACCGAGGGCAAAATGAAAACTGCTGTTCCCATCTAGATAATTCTCCCACTCGAATAAATCCATGATGTTACACGTTATACTGCCAAAATCACATTTGGCTAATCTAGACTTTTTCCTGGTATTCCAGATCCGCCATGATGGACAAGTTTCAAATCCGTGATGCAAACCACATGACGTATCACGAGTTCTTCCACGACCATATGGAGAAGAACATTCCTTGTTTGATCAAGAACCTTACAACAGATTGGCGATCGTCAAAGGATTGGGTGATCGAGGACACAGGCGAACCAAATGTAAATTTCTTCAAGAGCATCCTCGTGGCCTCCGAGGTCAAGGTACCTGTGGCCGACTGTAACGCCCGCTATTTCAACGCTCAAGAGAAGTGCGACATGACTCTAGACGAGTATCTGTCCTGGTGGAACAGTGATCGTGGTGATAAGAGCTTGTATTTGAAGGACTGGCACTTCACCAAAGAGGCATCATCGTATGTGGCCTATAGCACTCCAGAGTACTTCAGTTCAGATTGGCTGAACGAGTTCTGGGAGGACAATGAGTCCGACTACAAGTTCGTCTACATAGGACCCAAAAATTCCTGGACGCCGTTTCACTCTGACGTGTTCGGATCGTACAGTTGGTCGGCCAACATCGCCGGCACCAAGAAGTGGACCGTCTTTCCTCCCGGCGAGGAGGCCAAGATGGCGAACATTTACAACGTATACGACGTCTTACCCGAGTCCAACACGGAGGACATGACGCTGAAGTCCCACAATGGAATCAAATATTACGAGATCATACAGAAGCGGGGCGAGGTCGTTTTCGTGCCGTCAGTATGGTATCACCAAGTTGTGAACGTTACAGACGCGCTGAGCATCAACCACAACTGGTTCAACGGCACCAACATCCTTAAGGTCTGGTACAACCTCCGACAAGCGCTCAAGGATGTCCAGAACGAGATCAGGGATTGCTTCACGGAGAACAACAACGAGTGGAAATCCATGTGTCAGAACTTGCTCAAGGCTAGTCACGGAATGAACTGTTCCGACTTTATTGAACTCTTGATCTTGATCAAGAAAACACGAGAACAAAGCCAAAGTGATAAAAAAGGCCATCAATGGCTGATCGATTTCGACTTGAACATGGTATCCAAGATGCTGGAGAGAGTGGAAGAACAGTGCTCGGATGATTTAACCGACAAAGATCTTGATCGTTTACAAATGCATCACAATCGATAATAATAAAACAAATTGACTCTCTCTCTCTCTCTCAACAACATCCAGAATTGGATGCCGCTTTGCCCTCCTTGTATTGGACCGAGGCCATGGTGGCACTGCAGTCGAAAGGGCCATAGTGGACTGTCTTGTCTCCTTGGATTTTGAAATGTTTGCTGAGCCTGCAAAGAAATCAAAGTGTTTCCGATTTTCCGATTTTTTTAAACATTTGTTCACAGACCTCGTGTCGGATAGCATGGCGGCCGTGTTGGCACAAACCCTCTCAGGCCTCCCAAACTCAAACGCATGTTTGGAGTCGAGGTTGAACAGAGCGGGGCTGGATTTCACAGTTCCAAGATATGTTGCTACTTGTCCATAATCTTCGCATTGATCATCCTGAAGTTAGCATCCCTTCATGATCGTTCCAATTATATTTTTTCGCCAAAAAACCTTACCAGATCAGCAAGCTTGAATAGCCTGTAGGTGATAGAATAGAACCTGGCGCAGCCGACAGTTTTCTCGATCTCGTCGTTACGAATGGTGATGCGTGCCCCCGGGCCGAACTCCCTCGGGTCCTTGAATCCGGTGGCCTTGGCCAATGAGACGAAATCTTTCGTGTACAACGCTCCTCCGAGGCATTCAGAATGGAGAAGGGGATCAAATGCAATCGAGTCCGGCAGCCTAGAAATAAATTCATGATTTCAAAAAAAAAATGTTCCGATCTTTTTCCCTTCTCGCAAGTACCGTCGATCCACAAACACGTCGGAGAAATAAAACTCCCCTCCTGGCTTCAAGATCCTATGAACCTCTCGCATGACGAGCTCCTTCTTTGGGCTCAAGTTCACGACGCAGTTGGAGACCACCACATCCACCGAGTTGTCGGCCAACATACTGAGATCCTCAATGTATCCCTGATGAGAAGCACAAAAATTATGAAACGAAAGAACAAAACATAATAAAACAGAGGTGCTCAATTGAACCTGATGGAAGGACACGTTGTTCGTGGTCTTTTCGCCGAAGAACTTCTCCATGTGCCAATCCTTGCTGGCGATGGCCACGTCGATCTGGGCCTGCGTCATGTCGACCCCGTGAACATGGCCTTTGCGGCCAACAAGTTGACTTAACACATAGACGTCACGTCCTGAACCGCATCCCTGAAATTGATTTTAATAGCTAATATTGCTCACCAGTTTTTTTCATGATGACTTACCAAGTCGGCAACGACGCAGTCCTCAACGGCCTCGGGGAAGGGATAGCCGCACCCGTAGAACTTGTCGAGGACGCTACTATGGATGTTGGACAAGGGCTCCTGCAACCACTTCGGAGGCCGGCCGGTCGCGCAACAGGCGTTGGTCTTTAGATCCTTTGAGGCCTTGAGGACGTTACCATAGTAGTCCGATACCCAGGCGCGAATTTCTTCCGGGGATTTCGTTTCCATTTCGGATTGGCCACGATCACGATATTTTTGTCAACAGTTGCTTTCTTTTCTTTTTTATTCGAGTGGGTCGAGCTGTTACATAAGAGAATCAAATTCAAACTCATGGCGCGTATCGCTAAATAAACATGCGCATCTTGCGCACGCAAACTGAGACACTTCGACCTGATTCGGTCATTAAATTGCTAAAACGGAAGTGAGGACAAAGGAGCTTTCTAAAAAAATGCTATTTATAATTTATCTGTGAAAAATACTGCTTTGTTTTTTATCGTGGGACATTAGCCTTCAACTTAGGGATTTAGGTACGTTAGGCCCGTTTCAGCTTAAAACTTGATTTGTTGTTACTTTAGGCCTAGAAATACTTTATGAAACCGGTTCGTTTAGTTCATTTGATAGATCTGATGTGTACCTGATTGAATTCTGAAGTACAAAACCCGACATTTCTTAATGAAGTGAGTGGTGTTTCTTTCCTAATTAAAATTCTGCTGAGAAACCTACTTATTTAACCAGGTATGTGTTGTTCTGTAATTTCAATGCCATTTGGAATGCGCACATTAATAGATTTATGCTGTCCTGTCAGTCAATTTTAAGACTCGATAATGATATCTAGATAACTGACAAGATGTCAACATATTATTTAATCATAAGGGAAAGAGTTAAAAATCGCTAGTGCATTTATTTGGAGGTCAACGGGGACATTGCTATTATTTACCAACGAATGCCTCCTCAAAAACGAATAGAGGTCATACACGAGGCCAGCTCATGATATTCCGAGTTGCCGACGACGACGCAGCAAGCGTATGGAGGAAAATCTACTTGGCGAGCACAAGCATGGTTTATCAGCTGGCCGGTCTCTGTTGCGAGGCCGCCGCCGGCGCCCGCAATAAGGCCTCAGCCTCGCATGCTTTTCAAACATGCCCAGACGAGTGCAGCATACTACGGCTTCCTCCGCCTCTGACAGCGGCTTTCACTTTAGAGGTCGCACGAAGGACGAGCCGCAGAGTACATGAGTTTACTTTCGTAATCTTTCCATAGCGAGCATAACAGTGAAATACATAAGCTTTCTCGAAGTTTATCATTCTGTTCAGATCCTCGCGAGAGAGACAAGTGCATTTTTGTCATTTTAATCAAATCTACGAAGTGGCACTGACCAAAATCGCCATCAACATATCCAAAGGTAAAAAATCCGTGAAACTGTACAGGATTGTTTAACGTGAAGTACTTCTGAGGTAATTTATTTCAAGGTGACTTTTATTTGTCATTTATTAAAATAATCTGGGAAATCAGGAAGGTCAAAAATAGCATTACGAAAAATCATGACGAACCCGAAATATTCAGCTTTCAATCGCGCTTCGACTTTTTAGACGAGCTCTGATCAAGCAATCATATATTTTTGCCAATTCTCCAAGTCCTCTTATTCAAGCATCTGGATTTTTCAGGACATCACAGGTGATCAACGCCAACAGCATGACCAAGGACCTCTTTATCATCGACACCCGGTGTCATCTCAACCGGTCTATCACCAAGGTATTCGAGCGGAATGGCTACGAAGTAAAGGTACGTTCCCTTGCCTGATTTAGCCAAGAATGATTGTACAAAAATGATTTCCCATGAGGGATATATCATTTCGGAGGCCAATGCGTCTGCGCAGAGTTTTCTAAAGAGAAGAGTGTATCCTTGTAATTTTCGAGTTTCCTCCTTTTTATAGGTGGCCACCGGCTTCAGCGGCGTCCCGGATGAAATCCTCAAGGAGGCCGCCGGGTTTCAGTCCCTTTGCATCTTTGTCAACAAGAAGATCGCGCCCGCACAGGTCGAGATCCTGAAGTCGAACGGAAACAAGTTGATCCTATGCTGCTCGGCCGGTTTCGACAACGTGCCCCTCGAGCAGTGCAAGGAGGCCGGGATCCGGGTCGGTCGCGTCCCGTCCTACTCTCCCGCGTCGATTGCTGAGTACGCCGTCTCGTCCATGCTCGCCCTGTCGAAGAACATCCAGAAGTCGTTCGAGTTGACCAAAGACGCCAACTTCACCATCGGCGGCCTCCAGTGCATTCTGGTGGAGGACAAGACCGTGGGCATCATCGGCACCGGCCTGATCGGCAAGAAGACGGTCCAGAAGGTGGCCGGGTTGTGCAAGAAGGTCCTGTGCTACGATGCCTTCCCAGCCAACGACTGGATCAAGACCATCCCCAACGCCGAGTACGTCAGCTTGGACGAGCTGCTCACCAACTCAAACATGATCTCAATTCATGTTCCCCTTCTACCGGAGACCCACCACATGATCAACAAGGACACCATCGCCAAGATGAAGAAGAATGTCATTATAGTGAGTCCCGTGACTGACGTCGCATTTTTCTTCACTCTTTCAATGCCTAAATACGAGTACATTTTCAGGTAAACACATCGCGAGGCGAGATCATCAACACTCCCGACCTGGTGGACGGACTCAAGAGCAAAAAGGTTTTTGGGGTGGCTTTGGATGTCTTCGAGGGCGAAAAGGCCTTCATGTTCAAGGACATGACCAAGACGGGTTACGAGAACTACCCCGAGCTGGCGGACTTGGCGAGCATGTCGAACGTGATCATCTCCAGCCACATCGCGTTCTACACCGACGAGGCGATCCGACAGATTAGCCAGAAGACCCTGGAAAACTATGAGGGGTTCACGGGGAAGGCCACCCTGGACGAGTCTGCATTTGTGGCTTAAAATGGAACTTACTCAAAAGTCCAAGCTAACATAATCCCATAACAATTTTGAATGCTGACAATGAAAACTTGACCTGAAACACTGAACTATTTATTTCGATTTCAAAAGAGCGCTTTTGATTTTGAACTGCCCATCAAGTCGTTTTAGTAGTAATAGATTTCACAATTTGTGTTTTAAGAAAAAAATATCTATAGATTCAATCCGATTTCGCCCTTACTCACGCTACCCTGCTTACTAAATGTTATAGCTGGCAGATTGCTAGCCGTAAAACCACACACCCAAACGCTTTGTCTTTATAATAGTTGAGTCGTCAATAAAGTAATATTTGATGTCTTTAAACAATTGAAAATGTGCCGTTTCGTTAATTTGGACTAAACTAAAGTTTACCTGGGCTGTGCAGCAATGTCACAGGAATTTATGTTTCGTGAGGATCAAGGTTGCGTGACTGAAGAGCTCGTACTTGCGCCGAGCGAATTCATAACAAACCGCTGTTCGTTTCCGACTTCCTTTTCCGCCAAGTGTAAACAATTTAAGGTAAGAATTTAGTGATTTTCCAGCAAAAAATCCAGTTTTTGCACCAACAACACGACGGACGACATTGTTCATGGCACGAAGCCGACCATTGTGAAGTTGTGCATCAAAATTAGCCGTCATTTGTGTTACAAGAGCTTGAAAAAGAGCCGAAATTGAGTGCCAAAGTTGACTCCTTCGGCCACCACTACTGACAGTTTTCACGTTTCTTTTCTTCCCTTTTTTTTCAGATGGCTCTTGTTGGCCGTGCCAAGATTATCAAGCCTAATGGCGACGCTCCCGACGACTTCGAGAAGGCAATCTCTCAGGCCCTCTTGGACCTCGAGATGAATTCGGACCTCAAGCAGCACCTCCGTGAGCTCCACATCACCGCTGCCAAGGAGGTCGAGGTCCAGGGCAAGAAGGCCATTGTGATCTTTGTTCCCGTGCCGCAGCAGAAGGCCTTCCAGAAGATCCAGACCCGTCTGGTTCGTGAGCTTGAGAAGAAGTTCTCTGGCAAGCACGTAGTCTTCATTGCCCAGAGGAGGATCCTGGCCAAGCCGACGAGGAAAGTGAACAAGCAGAAACAGAAGCGTCCTCGCAGCCGCACGCTCATCGCCGTGCACAGCGCCATCCTCGATGACCTCGTCTATCCCGCAGAGATCGTTGGCAAGAGGATCAGGTTCCGCCTCGACGGTTCCCGACTCTTCAAGGTCCACTTGGACAAGAACCAGCAGACGAACATCGAACACAAGGTAGGACAACCGTAAGAGCTAATTTTCGAAAGAAATGTTTACTTCATGGTGCTCTTCGTTTCAGACGGAGACTTTCGCCGCTGTGTACAAGAAGCTGACAGGCAAAGAGGTCACCTTCGAATTCCCTGAGCCCTACTTGTAAACTACATCAAACTGTCAACTTGCTGTTATTATGTGCGGATAACAAATAAAACGAATCGTCCTGCCAACGGGATCGGTTCGATCTAAAAATTCAAAATCGTAAAAACTGACAACGTCGACGATTTTTATTGACATATAAGAACAGAGACAGCAATTACTTAGTGAATTTAACCATAGTAAGCAGGCTAGGCATAAATCAAAATGCGGGAAGTAGCAAACGCTTATGATGAAGTGCATCTAGAGCTTGGACGTGGCCGGGTTACTCCCTACAGCCGAGGACGCCGACTCCGAGGCCGTTCTGGCTCGCATCCTCGTCGACAGTGCCGGTATGCTCGGCCCCCGAGGCTGCAACACAACTGAGGTCCCGTTTGACCTCAGCAAGACCTCGGGTCCTCCGCCATAGATCGAGTGCAACAACAGCCAGATGTCGTTCGACACTTGCAAGTAGTCCGATGAAGGCCTCAATGTCGACTGTCTGTCCGCGGGTCTCGTGGTGATAATAGCCTGAACAAAAAGGTCAATCTTGAGGGAGGTCAAAATTAATTATGCAAAATATGACTAGTCTACCTTGTTGTCGATTGGTCCAGGCGGATCGCGTTGCCGTCCGAGGACAAAATTCTCCCACTGCTTGAACCAAGACGAGCTTAAACAATTCATCACAAGGGTGGGCGTCTCGGATTCTTGGAATTCGGCGTGGAGTTGCTTGAACTCCTCCAGTTCGAATTCTTTTTGGCGGTTTAGCCGATCCAGTTCGTCACGACAGTGGCTACACTCGTACAACCTCGTGCACGCGGGGCCCCCACCGAAGGTCGAATGTAGGAGATCCCAGGCGTTCTGGGGGAAGGCCACGCAAAGGTCAAAGACGTTTTTCGATCTTGTCGGCAGTACTCCGCCGTGGCGGCACAGAAAGTCCGAATTGTCAATGGGACCTGAGAGTAATTGGAAGCTTTTACATGTCATAGGAAAACCTGCAATCCATCAAAGCACAAACCTGGCTCGGCGAAATTCTCAAGCTTGTTCAACCACTGGCGACTGACGTAGAACTGCATAAGGCTGGACGACTGCTGAAGCCTCGCCTGGACCTCTTCCCTGAATGGCTCGATGCGCTGGTTGTTCTTCCGGTAGAAGAGGACGTAGGCCTCAGCGGCCATGACGGTGGCTGGCTCCACCTGCCCGACGAAGGAGTCATCGTACTCATACCACTCCTGGTCGACGTTGTTCAAGGCGTATGCTGTATAGTGCCCCCCACCGGCCGTACCGTGATGGCAAATCACTCCGATCAGGTCATAGGAGCTCTCCTGAAAAAAAATCTTCATCTTTCCCTTGTGCTTTGCCATCATGAATATCAGGACTCACTCTTGAAATGCAATCTTGGTGAAGCCACGGCGACATGTCGAGGTCGACTAGAGGAAAAGTGACTTTGGTACTGATTTTCGAGCTAAAAGCGAACTCGTGGCGGAAACGCTTCAGATGAATGCACAGGGTGTCGGGCAGCACGGTGACCCGCGAATATTTGAGCCCGTTCCTCAATTTTTTGCCTGCAAATACACATTTATTTTTTTGCTCAGAATCTCGTGTAACTGTGTAGGGTTGCACTCACATTTTTCACAGCTGTACATGTTGTCGCCCTTAAGCTCGTCGGCCGAGAAGAAGTAAGCCAGACAATCCTGGAGGGTGATGTTAGGGCCATAGAACCACCCCGATACCCACGACCACATCCAAGATAGCCAGCCGCTATCGGCTCCGCCTCCCGCTCCAAGACTTGACAACGTCGAAGACGATGGCGACTTAGAGATCGGCTGCCTCATGGTCGACATCCCCTCCTGCGTCGGGATCGGCAACGACAAGTCCTGAAAGGTTTCTGTCGTCATGGAGACGCGATCACAGGTCAGGCACTGGACGGACGAGACGAGTTTCCCGTCGAAGATGTCGGAAATCACGGAGCGGTAGGTTTTCATGCGTCGTTTTTGGATGTAGGCCTCGACGGCGGAGTTCGAGGTCGTCGGCGAGCCTGCCGCTGATCCTTTGCTCGGGGACTTTGAGGCCGCCATTGTCGAGCCTCCACCTCTGGACGACATTGAGGCCGAGAAGTAACCACCGTGACTTGGCGGCGAGGCCGATCGGCTCGAGGCGGCGTCCGCGTACTCGAGCTCAGCGTCCGACGCTGGCGAGACCACCTCTTCCTCGTTCGCTAAACTTAGATTTCGTCTTCGCTGAGCCGTCCCCGGTATGGGATGGTCCAAGGTTTGACTCTGGCATCCGAGGCTGTTGCTTGGGGCCGTGGCCTCCACACCATTCGCACCGCTGTTGGTGTGCTTCCTCTTCCTACTCCCATTGCTGGATATACGTTGCTGTTGAGGCTGCTGTTCGGGAGTTGGATCTGGCGGAGCCGACGTGCTGCTGTTGTTGCTGCTCTGTTCGGACACTCCCGAATCTGCCGTCTCGTACTCCTGCTCCTCTTCTTCCTCGTTTTCGGCTTGAGGCTCATGAGCACTGGCGTCATGGTCTCCAGCCTCTGAGACCGACTCCAAGTCTTGGGCGGAGGCAGCCTCTGCGGGATTGTCGTCCTCGTCGTCATGAAGGTCCGAAGCCGGCTCCATGAGCTCCTCGTGCAACTGGTCCATGAAGCAGCGGAGGAACTCTTGTGAATCTTGCTGGTGGTAGCCTCGGAACATGGGGTGGGCGAGCTTAAACGATGACAACAGCTTGGTCGGTGACACGAAAGCAGAGCCGAACGCGATTCTCCTGGCCGGCTTCTGTTCTTCGGCGCTCCAGAGCTCCCGAACTAGCCCGAGGTATGCTTTGGACAAGCTGGGCCTGTCTCTCGTAGTGACATTGTTGAAAAGATCGACTCGACCAACGAGAGCGGGACATGTCAGAAAGAACTCCGTCAGTGCTGGCACGTTCGAAAGGCACTGCAAGGCCGCGTTCATGTAGCACGTGTTGCCTAAATTGGTCAGGCCGACGAGGCCGCCGGGTTCGCCATGTTGTTGGACCCTTTTCTTGCTGTCAACAAAAATGTCGTCTGAACTCGGTCTCGCAACGTACTCGTCGGAGTTGTCTTCGTTCGGCTTGATGGGTCTTCCAAAAGAAGAGGTCGATCCCATCGAGGTCATGTCCGTACTGACTTCACCGGTGCTGGTTGATGAAGTGACCTCACTGCTGGCAAGTCTGGCGGTCTCTTCGGCATCTCGCAGCCTCTCTAGAACCGGGACACAAATCTCCTTGTTGCACTCATAGCACCAGGCCCGTTTCGTCGTGATGTTGGCCTGGATGCAGTGCGATGGATTGGCGTTGTAGTGCTTCGTCGAGTGATCGGGACCGTCATCCTCGTCGCTACAGCCAAGCATGTAGCAGCCATCGTACATACAAAGCCAGAAGTTCTTTCTTCCCTGGACGCGACAAATGTCACATTTCGGGTTGCCCATCAATTGTTTGAGGTCTCTCTCACTCAGGAAGCCGACGGCCTCGTTGACATGTGGACACGGAGGTGGCATAATGACTGAAGTTCGTCAAAAAGCTCGGCAACTTGTCTCGATCATTTCTTCAATTTTCAGTCCGAAAGGCGAAAATATGTTTTTCATTCGTCACTTTTTTCTCCTTGTTTTTCACGATTCAAGTAAGTAAATATTTTCGATTTCGTGATTTGTCAAATTCTTTACAAATTTTCAGTGATGAATGTTACTAATGACACAAAAAGTAACTAAAAACGCCAAATACCCGACAAAAAAGAAACAACAAACTCAAAAAATAACGTGAAGCCAACTAGGGTGCAATAACTCCCAAAAAGAAGTGTTTGTAAGAGAAATCCTTTTTCGTACACGGTTCCAATCAAAAAGTAAATAGACAGCTGTATCGTAACACTACCGTTGCCAGACAATGTAGGCTTTCTTTCTCTGCGTGTGGATTCAGTATTGGGCATTTTGGCAGACGTTTTGTCTTTTTTCTCGTTTGCTCACTACGAATAGCTTCAATTACGTCACATTCTCACATTTTCTTCCAATTTTTGGACTTCGTTATTTTAAGTTTCGACTGAATATGCTGTGATACTTTCGACCTGTGTGGCCTTAACGGCCTTTGTTGCATAACCTGAATCGAGGCAATCGATTCACTCAACTAAGTGAAAGCTCTTGTGTCGACTTAGCGAATTTCTAAAAGTCCATTAAAAAGCTGAAGTCGCGTGTGTCAATTTTGAATTTGGAGCACGAAACAGCGCAATATAACGTCTCTATCTGGAGCGAAGATCAAAAGTACGACTTGAGTGAAGCGAATGAAAAACAGGTTTTGTCACTTTTTGACCATTAGTCGACAATCGAGTTTTGTGAAAGGGAAGCCATACTTTCGGTGATTGGCTCTTCTCCTCTGAAACCTGGCCAGAGCGTCCATGAGAGAATAAGCAGTGGTTGGGATAAAGATTTCGAAGACGTCCGCCTTCTGATGGCTTCGTCCAAGATGGGCGGCAACAAGACCAACCATCTCGATCTTGCGGGCAGATTTTTCGCCACCGTCCGCGCTGTGAAATACGAGCATCTCGTCGCCGGGATCAGCGGAGGCGTCGTCTCCACATTCTTGCTCCATCCTCTCGACCTGCTCAAGATTAGATTCGCCGTAGACGATGGGAAACGCGAACGACCAAAGTACTACAGCCTTCGACATGGATTTCGCTCTGTATTCCAGCAGGAGGGTTTCACAGGATTTTACAAGGGCGTGACACCAAATGTCACTGGTGCTGGCGCAGCCTGGGGTCTCTATTTCCTCTTGTAAGACGCAGAACTTTTGTTATTGCATCCTTATTGCTTCGAACTAAGTATTCGAGTGTTCTTGCAGCTACAACTCTATCAAGACCGAATTCCAGAAGGGCGACACAAAAGTTCAACTGAAACCTGGCCACCACCTAATCGCGGCCACAACGTCTGGCGTCGCCACGTTAGTCCTCACCAATCCGATCTGGGTTGTGAAAACAAGGTAAATGCTTGTTGCAAATTGAAAGAGTGTTGATCCAAGTGTTCGATTCCGTTAGGCTATGCTTACAATATGGACTGGCAGCAGAGGGCAAGTCGCCAGGAGTCGGTGATTCGGCCCAATCGAAAGCATCTCCGCAGCACATCAACAAACCGTACAAGGGCATGCTGGACGCCTTCAAGAGGATCGGCAGGGAGGAGGGCATGCGGGGTTACTACAAGGGATTCGTCCCTGGGATGTGGGGCGTCAGCCACGGGGCCATCCAGTTTATGGCTTACGAGGAGCTCAAGTCCTACTACAACAACTACAAGCAGCAGCCGATCGACTCGAAGCTGGTACGGATGACGACCACGATC
>JAAUYL010005531.1_pt1 | contig 13517 bp, 7 predicted proteins | sample 7278011 | NCBI WGS metagenome assembly JAAUYL01 (sample SAMN14350225, study PRJNA611818) | marine sediment metagenome | isolation source: surface marine sediment (1.8m) | place: French Polynesia: Moorea | collected 2018-08 | reverse complement strand
AGTATCATGAATCAATTGACTTTCAACAGAACCTGGCTTCTGGATAGCATATAATCGAGCTCGAACCTTCTGCCCGCAATACAAAAAGTTTCAAGAGGCATGCCAATAACCTTAGCATTTTACTTTTGGCAGGAAGGTATTCTTTCCTCTTCTCTTTCCCAGCAGCAGATATTGGCAAATAAATTGCCTCTCCTCAGATTGACCAGTACACTTCAAAGCTTCATGACAAAATACATACCTTTAAAGATAATCTTGTCAAAGAAATCTGTATTTAAAGAGCAATAGCAGGGAAAATTGAAAGACTTGGCTTGGATGCTTGGTGGGTGGTCTCGAACTCGGACAGCTCAATCAATCATATACGATTGACCCCTACTGCCAAGAAGTGGCCAAATGTATGCTTTTCAAAACCAGATGATGCACAGAGAAGCTTTATGCAACGAATTAGCATTGAAAATAGCGAAAATATCTGGCTTTTCTATGTACTCAAAAAGGACTTCTTGAAATAAGGAGATAGGCCCCTTCTGGAAACTCCAAAATTATTACTTCTTTTTATCCTTTTTTGCGAACATCTGGTGCCCTTCAAAATTAGCAGGCAAGCCATGGAGGGCCTCCTTTTTCCTAAAGTGCAAGGTCTGTTTTAAATAACGCTTGGCTGAAGTGTGAGTACAAAAAATTCTAGATAATATCCATCTACCTATTGTCAATACTGTAGAGGCATTTTAAAGTAACTTCCAAGCAGTCACGTGTGTGTCTGTCAATGTCAAATGGAAGTAGATTATTTTTAGTTTACGTAGAAGAAAGTCGAGGAAAAGGAACCTGATAAAAAGACGAAGCTGGAGTTGGAAAGTTAAAAAGTTAATCGTGTCCCTCGTAACTTCTCCTTTTCTTTTTAGTGTTTTTATCAGTGTACGAGATACCATGCTAAAAAATCCTTCCGCATCATCCAAGCAAAATTATGCCGAAAAAATGTCTCGTCTTCTCTCTCGCTTTATGGCACAACTTTATGCCTGCCCGTAAACTTGGTTTTTATTTGTGTTTTGCCTCGTCAAGACTGCCGGAGACCTCATAAAATCTGCTAGCTTTTGATTGGGGACACATTTCGCCTTCCATCTTCTGATTGGCAATCGGTAAAAATCATCCATACGATGATTAAAAATGGAAAAAATCCTAAAGTTCATATTCCTGGACGAGTTGCGATGACGTCGACCTGAATAGCAGGGTTCATTTGAACGTCACACATCGATGGCGAAGGTACTTTCATGACTTTCAAGCACTGGAAAAATGCTTTCCGAACTAGAACGTTTATCTATCCATCCTAGTATCAAAGTACTAACTCTACGTCTAACCAACGAAAATGTAGCAGGAAATGGCCGATTTATGTCTCCATGCCCCATCATATCAGCTAGAATTCTGGACAGTCTCCAAATGCTTTAAGGTAAGTACTACCTATACTACCTAGTACCTACCTACAATGTGAAAAAGGGGGAAGGGCTCTTGGATGCGTTCCTAACTAGATATTGATCTAAACTGGATAAGTTTATTGCAGGTCATTGGCCCAGGTTTTGATCTTTCGTATATGCCGTAGATTGGAAGTCCTTGTCCGGAGGTAGATTTTCTAAATGTCGGCTGTTTGCGACACTTCGTCTTTTCAACGCTACACAAACATTTTTGCTGCCTCTGTTGCTCTCCCTCCCTCCTTTGCATTCTTTAAAATGCACTTCAAATGCCATTCGCAAAGTGCCTGAAAAGCCTAGAGATTCACAGAGTAAGGAGTCACTTCGTCGCTTTCTAAATTCTTCATGCTGGACCTAATTGTTCCCCCGGGAAATTCGCTGACGTTCTCTACTCTCTGCAAACAAGAGCTCCTCCTTGGCCCTTGTGCGCGGGCGGCGAGGAAAAGAAAACATTTTAACGAAAAGTGTGTCAAGTGAAGCAAAAAAATAAGTGTTTCCAGCTATTTTGAAAATGGGAAAATGCATTGTGCTTCTACGACTTCGTCCTTCGTCCTTGCAGGCCTCTTCTCCTTACGCCTATAAAAGCTATAAAATAGCCATTTTTCGTCTGAAATGGTGTCTGTGACTTCCTTCGAGAGTCTAGCGTACATGGGAAAAATAAAAAGCATAACATATGACATCTTACCGGGTGGCGTGCTCCCTGTCTATCGTCAGACGGAGGTCGGCCTCGGTCCTCGATATTTTGACCTCGTGCCACTTGAGGTCATCCAGCCTCAGGCCTCGCGGGCTGGAAATCTCGGACTCTCCCGCACCGAGGTTGATGTGTACCTGAAAAATATGTAAATAAACAGTTTAGCTTCGTGGCAACCTTCATTCATTCACAAAAGCCGCTTTTGCCAAGTCATGCCATTTTCGCCTGGCTCTCGATCGTTTCTTTTTTGGTTATTTTTTACTTCCGTTGCACGTCGGATCGGCTAAATTCCGTTCGCTCAGTGAGCCGGAAAATCGGGAGATTTCGGAGGTTTTTTTCCTTTACGCGTCGAAAACCTAAATATTTGTGAGGGTAACTCCAGCCTCCAAGCAAGTCATCTGTAGTTTTAGGAGCCTTTTTTAAAGGGGGCACAGACCCGTAATGTCTGGGAACATACCAACAAATAAGCTTGAATAAGGACATCGTCGGCGCGACGCGTGAAATAGTCAAATACGATTACTAGTCAACATACCCACGAGAAAAAGTAGGGCTTTTTGAAAGAAAAGCAAGTCCCATGGGGGCATCATATTTTGCATACTGGACCCGTGGGATTGCAGCTTCAGTGTACTTTTCGCAGAAAAAGGAGCAATGATAATACAGAAATGAAGTAAAAAGCCTGTTAATGTAAAGTCTATGTTCGAGTATGTTGGTTAAGCACCACAAAAATATTTAAGAGTAAAACATTGCTCCCAGTGCCAACGTACATTCTTATTGTGGCATCAAAAAGAGTCTCTATGAAACTAACACAAACACCTCCGTTAAAATGAGATCAAAAGAAATAAATCCCGTTATGATGTAAACATAGAAGCGAGTACAAGGTACTTATGATTCGGCAAATAAAAATGGTGGAAAAATATTTGTGTATTCTCCAGCAAAAGAGGATATGTGGTTCTCGTATCTATTCCAATTTTGTGCCGCGACAAATCATCTACCGGACTTCCCCTGACACCGTCACTGGTGGAACTGTGTCTCATTTTCACATCATAGCATATAAGTACTAAGAAAAATTCCAATCTTTTCCTAAAATGACCGTGCTGTGCACGTGATGGGCGATATTTCTTTCCCTTCTCCCTTACTTTTTTCGCCTCAATTCGATCACATTACCGACCAAATCCCAGGCCCATTTTTCCCAATTGTAGTTGTTGTTGTAGTATTCATGCTTCTTCTTATCCCCAAGTATGGAGGATACATTTGTAAGCAATGTCGGTAATGGCGCGAAAATTCAATTTGTTACTTTCCGCCGTTTTGGCTTACGGCGCTTTGGGGACCACTCTGGATGCGTGTAAAAGTATTATTTTCCCACTTTTAAACGGAGAAATGTCGCACATAAACATGTAGACTACACACCCAAATGTCTTGGTCATGTTTCTATTGTTGTTTAAACCTGATATTTGCAATGTGGCGTTAATGACGCGTTGTAGCTTGTATCTATTAAGGAAAAAATAGCGACTCAGCTAGCAGCTCTGGCTCGACGAATCGACCCAATATGTCTAGTTTAAGTTGACAAATTGTGCCCCTGCGAAACTGCCATATTTTCTTCAAAATCATTGATCATTTTTGGAAGGGACTTTACTCCTTAACAAGCCTATACAGTATAAACAAGGTAAAGTAGATATAAAGAGCTATTGCTATATATACGAAGATACGAAAAGTTGCGTCGTCGGAAAAACTTCTTTGAAATTCGGGCATTTTTCAGAGAGGAGGCCTAAGGGATGCGCAGACCGGCTATATACGCGGATCCCCAGAGGCTAATTTCCTGAAACTGTAATTGTTTCTCGCTCTGTTGGATGCTCTCCACCTTCTTTGAATTGTTTGTCTGACCTGGCATTCTTTTCATTTGGAAAAGTAAGTACTGCATACAAACAATAAGAAAGGGAGCAGAGAACTTATTCACTTAGTGAGTTTATTTGCGAAAAATTGGCAAGGACACGGAGAAGATCGCGAGGAATCGCGATGGCAGATGCTGGGAAAACACATTCTGCAAAAGCACCACATAAAAACTTGCCTCTCCTTCTCTTTAGATCCAGCTAGCAGCTATAGCACCACGATCACGACGGACGATATATCCCCATATAAAGGGAGAGAGAGAGACTACAACACTTCGATGTCCTTCTCCCAGGATTACCCAAGTTGTCTTCATGTGAAAGCGTCCCCAGTTTTACATGGAAAATGGGCAGATGAGCACGACCGTTCCATTTGTGTTTTAGTGCAGATCGAAAATTGAAAATGGCGAGGGCGATCATCTTGTTTGCAGCATCGTTCCCTCGAACCTTGGCCGCTCGTTGGCGCTCTTCTTTTTTTCCCTTTTGCAAGAGTCGTCGCGCGTTGGGTGGCAGCGGTGCCAATTCTCTTCTGGCCACAATCCATCTCATCCCATCAGCGGGAAGATATATTCCTATTCCGACCCCCCGTTTTTCCCACATAAAACGGGTCAACCTTCCGTGGGCAAAACGGTAAATTGTGGCCGAAAGAGGCCCATGAAAACGCCTTGAAATTCGGACGATTTCCCATCGTAAAAAAAGAAAGGTACCCAACGTGTATAAAAGAAGGGGCGTGGCCTTTGACACCCCCAAAAAAGTGAACGGGGTTAGGGCTGCCAAAGGCCCGAAGTACCCCCTGCGGCGAGGATGTTTTCTGGGCATCATCCTCTCAAATTACACGCGGTGAAGGACGACGCAAAAACTCGACCGAAAGAAGGGATCGAGACAAATTGACCCCGAAAGCAAAAGACAATGGAACGCTGGCTACAATTCTTTTCTTCCGTTCTGCTTGCTTTCTTTTTCGAAAAAGTAACTGGAGGAACTTATTCGAAGAAATTACCGTCGATTACTTGACCCCTCAATTTTAATTGCCTTAGATATCTAAGTAAGTAGTACTTTCCCGAAATAATCACTTGAAGTAAAGAAAAACCTCCATCGAAAAACCAACTTTCAAAGCTCTGGCTCTGCCGAAGACAATACCAGATCGGCTCAATTTGCTTTTTCTGTCTTTCTTTAGGAGGTCGCGTTTTTGTTTTCGGAGGGGTCGAAGCGGAAGGAAGGAAGCGGGATGTTGGTTGAAGGCAGAGTAGCGAGCACATCACCAACCACCTTTCTTGTACTACATAATGGTCTGGCTTTCGGCCCTTACCTTACATAAGGCCAAAGAAAACCACCCTATCTTCACCCCCTTAATTGGTTACTAGTCAAAAAATTCTGTACACTGCAGGAGCTATCCAGAAAGGTTGAGACGTAGCTGCTAAAGAAACAAACGTCAAAAACATCTATCTGGAAGCCAGAAAGGTGGAGCACAAAAGTCCACACTCAGCATTTTTGGCTTGAAAAGTGAAAAAAGCAAAAAGTCCGTGAAATGGCGGCTGCTACAGGTCTATAAAGATAAGATGAGCCGCCCTCCTCCTTATCGTGGCGTGGCCATCTAAATCCCAAAAGTCAGTAAGCAATTCCAATCACCTCCCGACGCTGAGCTGTCTCTGTAGCTTTCCTACTGTGTGCGCGTAGCAGCACGACGCTCGGCTATTCGATAGTATATTTTGTCTCTTTCCTTTAAGATCCTTGGACTGGACAGAAATCTTCCATTCTAGGGATTCGTTTGCTATGTCGAGTTGCATTTCTTTGCTTGATAAAGGACTCATTTTGATCTCACACACATCCAATTGTGCTTGTATCTTGATATCGCCACCCAAAATGATGATAGGCAGTAAATAGATACACGAACGTCGTCATAGGCGAAGACAAATTGCAAAAATAATACCATTATTCCACATTACTTCATGGTATGAGAATGTAGGATTTTTTTACTAAACATTTCCTTTTTCCATTTCCTGATGCCTCTTTTTGCAAAGGAGGAAAATATTTATCAGCGACGCGCAAATGCAGAAATATAGTGAAAAGTCAAGTTTTTGAGCTTTTTTTACTGCCGCCACATTTTTGAGCTCTCTCTCCAACTTTTAGTGGATTGACAAAATACTCCAGACAAGCAAACAGTGGATCATTACTGTAAGGACCTAAAAAAGAACCAATAATGGACTGCCAGCAATCCCAAGCCTTTTTAAGGATTCAGATAAAGAGAGATCTGTCTGTGGCATTTTGTCTTGTTGCTGTCTCGGCAAGTTTCGCGCATTTTACGAGACCAAGAGGATTAGGATGAAAAAAGAGGCTCGAGGGGCTCCAGGCCGAAACCGCCAGCCACCACACGCATTTCATTCACGTACTTACATTCTACATATGTGAGCTGCTGTTCTTCTGTTGTTTCAAAGCGCAAACCCAGACATGGATTCATATGGAGAATACTTGAAAAGCCTCCTACTCACAGCAGCCAATTCATAGCCGTAACTACTTTAAGTCCATTTTGAGCTCCGCTAGAAATGAGAAAAGCCAAGGCCAAGCAGGAAAAGTTGTTATCAAAGTAAATATTATTAATTTCCTTCGACTTGACTTCCAAGAATCAAAGGACTGACGCCAGCAGCGCGCACAAGAGAGAGAGCGAATGGCTTTTTGCCAATATGCAAATTTTCGACTCCCCAACTTCACACTCCAACCACCGTCGCTTATTCTCTGGCATGCATGCTAGAGTCCCATCACTTCCGGTTAATGCTTACTTTGGTATGAACGTATTTTTTAACAGTTAGGTGCAGACACCACCGTTCAGAACACAGGCAGTTGTAAACAATGCAATGCAACCGGAAGTCCAGGAAATTTCTCCGGAAGTCGGTTTTTGCACCGGTTTTTTCAAAGGAAATGTACGATGTCGGCAGCGGTTTTTTCGGAGATGCTGCGCTAAACTGAGATTGGCTTATCCAAGTCCTGCTGTGCCAGAGAAAAAGACCCTGTGATTGAGAGGCCCGCTTTATGGCAAAAAATTGGGCCATTGTCGTTTTGCTAGTTATTATCATTTTAATTACTTTCAAGCTGTTTACACATTTCAAAGTATAATGGCATGAAAAATTGTGGAGGAGGGGGCCCAAAATCTGGCTCCTCTTGTAATAGATCTTCCCAACAACTTTCGAGTTTGAAGTTTTCGGTTGAGGAGAGGAGGAGGGAAGGATGAGAAGGCCAACAAAAGCAACACTCTTGAAGTGAAATCAAGCGCAAATCCCGCATACCCTCAGGCACAACTTTGTGTAGCATCGTAGATACAGTAGAGTAGATACAAAGAAAGTACAATAGGCACTTTTCAAAGGCCTCGTTTACCCACAGAGAAGGAATACTTATATCCTTCAAAAATACATCCATAATTCGTAAGACAGCAACCTCCAAAATTCGGGCTTTCAAAAAGACTGAGAAACCGGAAAAGACGAGGTTGACTACACACTCTTGGGACAATCATATTTCAGCGTGAGGAGAGGGTGGTTCGCTTGAAAAAGTTGGCCCCGGTCTCCTCGGTAAAAACAGGCTGCAACAAAGTAAGATCGAGCGGGTCGAAAAGGAGGGGTAAATAAAAAATCCAAAAGCCGCTAAAACTTCGATCCATCACCGCCGGGAACCGGGGACCCTCAGCTCTCGTCTCAACTAAGGCCAAGTGAAAATTTGCCCCAAAAAGCGTGGCTCTGTGAACCCCCACGATGTAAAAAAAGAGAGTGCCTGCCGATATGATTAAAAGCGTTCGTCCTTGCCTACTTTAACCTACATTACATAGAAGTAAGACGAAAGAACGTTTTCCCTCCATGAATTATTTATCGACTAAGGTGTCATTCTCGTCTTATGTGAGTGATGTTGGCTGCTCAATATCAAAATTCTATTTACGTGCGCTGACGTACTGAGAAAGCTTTCAGTCAAAGTTTCTGGCGTGCGGCCACTTTCGAGGAGAAAAGACGCCAATCTGGTAACCCCCTGACCTCCAAATGCAAGGTGGTGTGATAACACAATTACCTCTACCTAAGTTTAACCCGTCCTTTTAGAGCCGAGTCATGACACGTGACGTCAGAAAAAAGGACCTCCATCAACTAACTGTCCTCAGAAAAAGTTTCTCTCTACTATACCACGAAAAACAAGCAAATATTTATGAGACAAACTTGTGCCACACTGTTCCCACACTTACTTACTTACATTTAACTTTGCTTTTAGGGCATCTTTTCTTATCAACATGTGAAAATGAATGTGGCCTTGTCCAAAAGGCTAGGCCCAATTTTTCTAAGAAACACCCCCCACATGGGCATCTTCCGCACCCATTAACTTCAAGCAAGGGCAATAAACTTTAGCGGACAGCAGGCCTAACAAATGTTGGTTTAGGAACACCACTTCTCGCTTAGGGAAGAAATATGCAACCTCATTGTTCTTTTTTAGCTTTGGGTCTGCTGTGGCTTACCTTCACAGCTCCGGCTTGCAACATGACAAGACAGTAGTCGGTGCGTCCAGCGACGAGCACGAGGAGGGCCTCAGCTCTAGAAGTTCGAAATCGAAACGACAGGTCGGTGGTGCTCTGGGCATCTTGAAGCGGGAGCGAAGCGTAGCCCGATCCGTAAAAGGAGGCTGAAATGAGAAAAAAACCCAGGTAAATTATTATTTCTGATGCTCTTAAAGAGGCTGGCTGGCTGACAGTGGCAGAAAACCACTCCAAGACTGGTAGGAAAGCATGACCTTTAAAGTGGGAAAGTAGGTACCCTTCGGCCAAGAGAAAGGAACGAGCACGAAGTGTATAGGCAAAATATGTCGATATCAGGGGGGTACCGGGCGCATTTTATTGAGCTCCCGAGCTGCAGGAGTCAAGTCAAGTAAGAGTAGTTGTTAGAGGATATTTGTTCTGTAGTACATGTGCATTTTCCATTTAGTGAGTCATTGAGATCAAAGCCATAATCATGAGTAGCTTGCAGTAAAAGAGCATGCCATAAATAGGACGACACAACAACGACGGCAGCAAATTGGCATTGCAACGTTATTATGACCCCGATTTGCACACGCGCGCCCTTGTTATTTATGGCCTTCAAATGATCAATCAGACCTCCCAATAAATAATAAATAACCATGTTTGTCTTGTAACAACAATAATAGCACGCAGAGCAGAACGAAAATGAGGGTATTCCCATATAAACAGCTAAGTATATAGTAAGATAGATAGAGATATTCGCAAGCTCGATAATTCTGCTCATGTTGTCATGTCACTCATGGGGAGAGGACACATCAAAAGATAAATATTTAGATAAACTCCACTTGGATAACGCGCGGTGGGTATAGGCATGACGTTGATGGTCTTGCATGTTACTGTGAACTACTGTCCTCGTCGTGAAAACGAAAAAATGTAAGTGTTTCAATGTAACGAGACGTTACGGTAATGCCAAAGCCTTGATCTCATATTTCCCGGTTTTTTGGGGCAGTAGAATAAAGTACGCCTGTGGGCTGCATTGGCGCCGCTCGAACACAATGATGTCAGCTTCCCGAACGGACGCAGAATACCAATGAAGTGACGAGGGAAAGAAACTTGTACATAACCTAAGTGTTCCTAAGTATTTTCATTGCTTGTCGGAATGAATGGAAAAATGTGAGATGCTATTGGCATTCGCTATTCGGTTCGACCCTGTCTACGTCTCTCGTCGAATGATCGGCGGCCTTTGCTGCAACTGTCCCACTTCTTCCCCACCATCGACTGGACCACAAAATGGCCTTGCTCAGCAGCTTCAAGGCCGCAGAACACATCCACACACGGGAGGAGTAGGGAGTATGTAGGAGGGACTGGCCTTCTTCAATTTAATGTAATGACTCTTGCAACTGCCGCCCTCTACTACCTAACCTACTGCCGCTTATATCCAGCAAGTGTGCGGTCGTCGTCGTGGACTTTGTGGTCGGTGAACTTGGAAGCCTTCTTCCGTGTTTTCTGGTGGGGGAGAACAAACTTCATCCTTTGACCATTTAGGCAAAAGCGAAAGCGAGCAAGAAACTTGCAGATATCTTTGGTCGGATGGAATGTTTGTGCTGCCGGTTGTTGGTTGTTTTGTTGTCTCTGTCTGGCCATCGAAACAGCTAGCTCACCGAGTGTCTGTCTCATCAAATATTTATTGACCGAAAAAATCTGTAAGCATTTTCAGCCATGCTCCGTCCGCTAGAGAGGAGAGCTCAAAATACCGACGAAGGTCGTCAGGAATGCGAATGCGAAGAGGGAAAGAAAAGCAATGCACACAAATCCCTAAATTGAGTAGGTGTACCACGCCCCTCATATCAATGCTTGCTTTGATTTCGTCCTCCCCACGCACGATCTCCTAGTCAAACTTATGAGTGGGACTTCTTCTCTTTTTTTGTTCGAGTCCAGACTCCTATGCCATTTGTGTAATTCAATGGACGGGAGAAAGGCTAACACTTACACATACATTCCACATATTTTGGACATTTGTACGACAAGGGAATAAATGTATATTGCTGCAAGTCTACTGTGTATATGTAGGCTGGGCATGGATGGGGGATTGCGTGGAGCCGTGAGCAAAGCCGGGGAAAAGAGGACCGTCATAAAAAAGAAGCAGGGATTTTTCTCTTTTTCTGCCAAAAACACGTGCCTCCACTCTTCCACTTCTCGACAACAAGAGTACAAACAGCAAAGCATGCAGGGATGAAGGCGGCTTTGCCTACCTGACTGGGGACCAAAATAAAACTATGCTAAGCCTAATCATTTTACAGTAAAGTGAATGTCATCATCTCAGCAAAATGGCCAGCAGCTAGGAGCGCAAACTGATGTCGCATGTCCCTCGGGGTGTTGTGTACTCTGTGCGCCCATTTAGATTTTCTACTCGGCTGCCATTCTCGTGCTCTCCTTTTTGCCATTCAGTGTCGCTATCACTCGAGGCAATGAGTTGTAGTCGTAGTACAAGGTCTCTCCCGTTGGTTCTACCATTGACGTAGTAGGAGTAGGTCCTAGTGGCCTACTGGCGATGGCATTGTGATGTTCGTACCATAAGCACACAGACATTTAAGCCAGAAGGGAAGAGAGGAGAGAGGCAGCAACCATTTTTTTGCTTGAGGCATGTGCGAGGACACTACTAGCATCAGAATTTTCTTTAAGTGGTCATGGGCCTTCTCCCTCTCGTCTCAACATGGCAAAATGGCAAAAGAGAAGAAGGGGCATTAAGACTTCCCCAACAGCAGCAGCAGCAGCTTTCAGGCTCTCGGTTGCATGCAACACCACCACGCAAGTTGGACGGGTGCATTTGGCAGAAACTTTTTCCCCAGAAAAGAAGCAGGAGCAGCAAAACTCTCATTCTTTGTTGTTTGTTTTTGGCTTCCCAGCATTTCTCTCTCCACTCTCGAGCAGCCAACGGTTCTTGCAGGTTTGCAGTTTTTCTCCCTTCTGGCGGGTGGGTGGCCCTCGACTCAAGTTTACCTTCCATTAGGATTTGGTTTGGCTTTGCCTGGCTAGCTAGCCGTGTAAGTTTTTTTCAAGGAGAGAAACGTAGGCAAGCCATGTTTACCAACAGATAATTCCCTCAGGGAGAATGAAACTCCTAGGAAGCCCTTTTTGAGCAGATTTGCGGGAACGATTCTGAAATCACAAGACGTTATTACCGCCTGACGACGATTGTTCTTCCATAAAAACGTTTTCTTATTTACATAAAACTTCCTGGCAACTTGTAACTTTTTTAGGGGGAAAATATGGTGTGCCACAACCATAATAATAAATGGTACAATACAGTACAATCATAGCCTACAGTGCATAGGTAGTGGTACAGAACTTGTTTACCTCGGGCGGCAATCTTAGCTGAAAGTGCGACCTGTCTAACAACTGCAATTATTTTGTCATCAATACGTAAGTACGACACTGCAATGGTAACACAGTTCAGTTCCTTGATTTTGAGCACGGAAAGACCATATAACAAGAATGAATGCAATGCGCCCACATGTTTGGTAGACAAATGTAACAAAACAAATGCAGGTGACAACTATGCTCTCTCCTGTTACCTGCAACAAACTGCAGCAAAGAAAAGGCAAGGTAAGTATTGTGTCACAGGTACTTATCTATCTATCAAGTTGACGCAGTACCAACTATCTACGTACGTAAATATAATGACACAATTTATCTTGGTGTCTTTTTATTTACTTTGTGTTGTTTACCTTTAAAAATCCGAGAGCCTTTTTAAAATGGCTGCCTTCTGAAAATAGGGGCTTTTTTGCTGAGTTGACAAATGATTTTGTGCAAAATTATGATAAGGTCGGTGCCACTCAAAGTGTGCGATAAATGAACCAGGAAAGGAGCAGTTAAAATACAGCCGTTTCTGTATTGCTTTTTAAGTGGTCGACACAGCCAAATCTTGGTGTATAACTAAATATATGTATTGTGGTAAATAAATGAAGGTGTTTCCAGAGGTCATTTTATTATTAGGGTCATGCGCATTTCCGTTGCGGCGTACTCGTGGAGGTTGAGATTAAGCAAACAAGGCGTGTGTAATAGCTGGGCTTAATCAGAGACTTCTCACATTGTGAACGAACTGTGAATGTGCAGAACCATTTCCGTCAAAGAAAGAGACCACGGCACACAAAGGAGGTCCTGGCTTTCACCTTCTCCTCTCGATGCTCCCAAGGGACTTGTAGTTTGTGGCTGGACCCGACAAAATTCAGTAGGAAAGAGCGATTTAGATTATGCACAAACACTCATTCAGAAATTCCGGTCATTTGCCAATACATGGGTTTGTATTGAGACTGATGGCCCTCCCTCCGCCTACTCCTTATTCCATTCCATTGCCAAAACTCATAATTGGATTGCGTATGCAATGTAAGCTGAACCAACAATTGAATGATGAGCACAAGGGCATTATCATTGAAGTCAAGGTCTTGGCTACAATGTTTACGTTTGACTATAATATGGGGGCGTACCTGGCGGATGCATATGATAGTGGTGGAGAGAAAAGTCAACAAGAGAGACTCGCCTTCCAACGAAAGTGAGTATGAATATTCCATGTTGTTGTGTGCCCAAAACATGCCTATGGGGAAAAATCGCTACCACGAGGGAGGCAGGGGGATGAAAAGAAGAAGGAGGGGGAAATGTTCGCCGACGGAAACTACTTACATTCTTAGTTTGTACGTGGAAATTCCGCGTAATACCCCAAAAATGGCCTCTGGCCCCTGTACAGCAAATAAATAGCATGAATCTTGAATAAGAATGAGAGCCAACCGCACACAATACTGTAGTGAGCTATATGCGCCTCAATATGGTCTGCATGCTATAGTTGGATGGAGGGAAAAAATCTACAGGGATATCGTGAAAGTTTGCCTTGCACTGGAAAGTCATAGCTTTCTCTACCCTACTCTATCAGGCAACGATTTATATGACGTGGAATATTTATTATCTAACTCACTGTTCTTACTCTTCCAGAGTAAATATATGTAGATACAGGGTTT
>JAAUYL010026281.1_pt1 | contig 13518 bp, 11 predicted proteins | sample 7278011 | NCBI WGS metagenome assembly JAAUYL01 (sample SAMN14350225, study PRJNA611818) | marine sediment metagenome | isolation source: surface marine sediment (1.8m) | place: French Polynesia: Moorea | collected 2018-08 | reverse complement strand
CCCAAGTTTGGGGACCAACAATTCCATCCACAGTTAAACCAGAGGATTTTTGGAAATTATTCACAGCTTCTTGTGTTGCTACACCAAATATTCCATCAACTACCAAAGAACGAAATCCAACAGCCTTTAACCATATTTGTAGATATTCTACATCTTCTCCAGTGCTACCAAAATACAGAGTAGGACGAGTAGTAGTTGTTTGAGTTCCAGCAAGCATAATTTTCTCCTTGTTTTTTGAATTGAGCATAACTTAGGCATTAACGCTATATATAGAGTATTGTTTGGTCATTATTCCAGATAAACCCACTATATTTAGTTTCGCTGTGTAAGTCCTGCTCTATATTTTTATCATCTCCTAGTTTTTGGGGAAGTGGGAAAATGTGCATAAGTTATCACAATTAACTTTTTATTGTGGGTGGACGTGAATTTTCTATCACAATTAACTTTTTATTGTGGGTGGAGGTGAATTTTCTTACACATTGATTAGCACTCAGGGGTCACATTCTGCCATAACAATAGTTTTGTGAGGAGATATGGTTTAATATTTGAACTTTCACCTATTTAAAAAGAATCAATCCTTTAATTGGACTTTACCTGGTGCAGATTTTCTAAACTCGAAAAACTTCAATGGAAAAGGTTTAAAAGTTATCATTGCTAATGATGCTAATTTTGAGGAGAAAGCAAAGAATGTTGCCAATACAATAGTCAAACGCTCAGATATTCTAGGTGTTATTGGTCATCAGGGAATTCAGAATATCCTGGCAGCTCAAAGTTTCAGTATTGATGGGGTAACAGGAAAAATTAAATTTAAACCAGGGATAGGCGATCGTCAAAAACTACCCTTGGAGTTAGTTAAGATTGTTCCTTGTCCGAATCAGATATTCGGCTTCACATTTATTCCTATGAAGTTTTCAACACCTGAAGATGCAGGGTTGAACTGTTCGATTTCTGACTAATATTTTTTCTGATAAGCGCCTTACAATACTATAGTCTCACTCGAGTAGGTTGGGTTGAGGAACGAAACCCAACCATAAAAAGGAATTTCGTAGTGGATTGTTTCATCTTAAATGATGCAATAGGAAATTTGCCAGAGATTGCTTTCCTGACGGAATGCTCCGCAAACACTATCGTTTGCTATCGCAAAGCTGCGCTTTATCCTGACGGAATGCTCCGCAAACATGTCGCGAAGTTAAACGCAATGACAATTCTAATGCACTATTTTAGTTTAAACGGTCCAGTAGGGTGTGTTTCGCTGCGCGACATGAAAAGCGTTTGCGTAGCATTCCGTTTGCGAAGCATTCCGCAGGAAAGGAAAGCGTAACGCACCGAAAGATTTGAGGTAGGGCGGTGCGTTTCGCTACGCGACATGAAAATCAAATGTAACAGATCCTACAAGATTGCTAAAATGGTGCGTTACGACGGATTCCTGAATCATTTTCATAGTCTGAATTTAAGCCGTCTAACACACCCTACAATTTTGTACAAAATTAGCTGTGTCACGCCACTACTGGACTGATAAGTGCGTTATATCTAATCCGGTAGCATCAGTTTTATTTAGTATTAAAGAGAAGAGTCTATATTGTAGGGGCGAATGGCCATTTTGCTGCGCAACATGAAACGCCCCTACGCATTGTATGACAATCAACGAAATTATATTACCCCACTGATAACTGATAACTGAAATGACTGATATTAAAATTTTACACCTAATTAATCGTCTCAGTTTCGGACCGACTCCTGGGCAAATTGAAAAGATTAAAAATATTGGTCTCGAAGCTTATATTCAATCTCAACTAAAACCTAATTCTATTCCCTACCCAAAAATATTAATTCAAAAGCTAGAATATCTTGATACATTACCTCTAACTCCCAGTGAAATAATCACAGAATTACAACGACTTCAACAACAGGGAAAAGAATTAATATTAGACCAGAGAGGATTAAATAGAATCAAAGGACGTTTTGAACAAAAAATATTTTTACAAGCTACTAAAGGTCGTTTTTTACGAACATTAGAAAGTCCGCGTCATTTAGAAGAAGTGATGGTAGATTTTTGGTACAATCACTTTAATGTTTTTGGTCGTCAAGGACTCAATCGTTTATATTTTAGCTCTTACGAACAGCAGGCAATTAGACCCCATGCTTTAGGAAAATTTAGAGACTTATTAGGTGCTACTGCTCATCATCCAGCGATGTTAATTTATTTGGATAATTGGCAAAGTCATAGAGGTAGAATAAATGAAAATTACGCGAGAGAGTTATTAGAATTACATACTTTAGGTGTGGATGGAGGATATAGTCAAGATGATGTTATTGCTTTAGCAAAAATTTTTACTGGTTGGGGTTTACCTCCTAATAACAAAAGAGCAGAAGATCGAGATGGATTTTATTTTGAAGAAAAACGTCACGAACCAGGAGATAAAATTTTTCTCGGACAAACAATTAAACAAAATGGCATGGCTGAAGGTGAAACAGCTTTAGATATTTTAGCTAGTCACCCTTCAACGGCTAAACATATTAGTTATAAGTTAGCTCAAACTTTTGTTTCAGACGAACCATCAGAGTCTTTAGTAAAAATTTTATCTCAGAGTTTTTTGGATAGTCAGGGAGATATTTCTACGGTACTTAATACTCTCTTCAACAGTTCAGAATTTTGGCAGCCAGACGTACATAATTCTAAATTTAAAAATCCTTATCGCTTTGTAACTTCTGCCATGAGAGCTATTGGTAATGAGGTTGATAATTTTCGACCTATTAATGGAATTTTAGATCAGTTAGGAATGCCTCTTTATGGTTGTGTTACTCCTGATGGTTATAAAAATACAAAAGAAGCATGGTTAGATTCAGATACAATGATTCGACGTAGTAGTTTAGCCATACCTTTATCTGGTGGTTTGTTGGGTAGAGGAAAACCTATTAGTGCAGAAAAATTAATGGCTACTTTGGGTAATAATTTTTCTGCTCAAACTCGTGCAGTAATTGATAAAAGTTCTGCTGATTTAAGGGCAGCTTTAATTTTTGGTAGTCCTGAGTTTATGAGGTATTAAATTTAAGGAGTCAGGAGTCAGGAGTCAGGAGTCAGGAGAAAATCATGTTTTAATGTTATAAATTAACGTGGGGAATGTAGGTTTAAAACTTCTTTTTTATTCCTTCTTCATAATGATAAAAATTGAGCTTGTTGAACCCATTTTTGAACTAAATCTACCGTCGGACAAAGGTCACGTCGTTGCATAGTTGATACCTGTAATTTAAGGATTTGTTGGTGCAATCTGTGAACGGGTATTTGAGCTAATTGGGCAACTGAAGCAATGCCAGCATGAAGCAGAAGTCCGCAGTATTGACAACCAACACTAGGAACTCTAGCTAAGTCTGCTAATGCCACCCATTTTTTGACATATTGAGGATGAATTTGTAGTTGACTTGCTAGGATTAATTTTTGTTGGGGAGTGTGGGTTATTTCTAGTAGTTTTCTAGTAGTGGTAATTCCATATTCTGTTAGTAATATTTGGTGTTGTTTGCTTAAACCTGGTAATTTTTCAATTGACCAGTTTTGAGATTTGATTGAGGGAATTTTTGGCGATTTTTTCATGTTTCCTCATATCTAAATTTACGCTATTACCGAATAATTAATAATTATTAATTAAGTAATTCACCCTTTAAAGCCTCCCCTTTCAAAAAGTGCTCTTGAATTTCCTTATATTCAATTCCCGTACGGTTTTAACCTTCTTGTAATTATCCATTATCCATTATCCATTAATGAAATACTTGGTATATTGTTGTGAGTAATTATCCAGCCATCTTGATAATTAAGGCATTTTTAACAGTTTCATGGTAAATATATAGCAATCCTCTGCACAGTTGTAATATTTTGGTGGCAGTTAGGAGTCAGGATTCAGGATTCAGGAGTCAGGAGTCATAATTTGCTCATGTTTTCAGTTCAAATTAACTATTATAAAAATTGTCACAACCAATGCGCGGATTGCTATATTTCACAGACATAATTTTGAGCACATTTTGTTAATTTCCAGCATTTCTATAGATACATTGATAGTCTCATAGCAAATCCGGTTACTAAAGATATTTGATCTTTTCCTTTATGGGTTTAATACACCACCATCTACACAGTGTCTACAATTGGTTAGGGCTATAAGACATGGAGCAGCTTGCTGAAGGCTATACTCATACTCTCTTCCCAAAAATAAGGTTAAATTATTCTACAATTAGACCTGAAAAAGTAGGGGATAACAGTAGTTTTCCCCTACTTTAATCCCTCTATCTAATTAAAGTAATCTCTATGGTACTATTTGATTTTTTTTAACACATTAATAATCTCCTCTGGGTCAAGACGTTTTGTATAATCTGGGTCAACAAAAGCATGGATAATTGTACCATCGGTAGCAATTACATAAGTTCCAGGAATTGGTAATTCAAAACTTTCATCACCGTTATAAGCAGGTAAGTCAATACCAAAACTTTGATAAATTGGTCGTAGTTCTTCGGGAAGCTGAAAAACCAAACCAAATTCTTTAGCTACTTGATTTCCCACATCGCTTAATACTTCAAAACTTAGTTCATTTTTCTCTGTGGTGGAAAGAGAATTATCTGGAGTTTCTGGAGAAATTGCGATTAATTTTGCTCCTAATTCTGTGATTTGTGGTAGATACTTTTGTAAGCCTCTTAATTCCATATTACAGTAAGGACACCATCCGCCACGATAGAAGGAAATTACTACAGGATTTTCTGCAAGTAATGATTTTAATTCTACTGTTTTACCTACTGCATTTTGCAAGCTAAACTCAGGAACTTTTTCTCCTACTTTTAAGCTGTTGTTAACAATTCCAGAATCAGCTAAGTCAACTACAGCTTTATTCATTTTTGCTTTTGCATCTTCTGGTAGTTTTCCTTCTATTTCGGTTTGAAGTTGTTGTAAATTTTGGGTTAATTCCATTATATTCTCTCCTTTTTCTTGAATTATCATTCTAATTAAGACAAAAAAACAAAATGTGGTTCAATAATTAATAATTAATTATTAACAATTAATTATTAATTATTACCTCTTCTTAAAACATTGAGGATTGGTTAAAAAGGAAATTTTTTTCTTCTCTTGGTCGATTGGATCTGGCTAGGTTTCTGATGCATCCCATCCTACGGAAATCTCCGAATATCGACCGCTTTTTCTCCTTTAAAGGAGAGGCTTTAAACCTTGATTTTTCGGTAAATTAATCCAAAACTGAAAGCGCAATTTTAGCTATATCTTGTAATGCTTCTCGGTCAGGATTAATTTTAGAAATTACTCGCAAACCTTGTAGGCAACAGGTGAGAAATTTTGCTAAGGCACTAATATCTTTTTTATGACTAATTTCACCCTTTTTTTGAGCTGTAGTTAAGGCTTTTTTGAGTACGTTTTCAATCCGTTGGATATTGTTAGTAACTTGCTTGGTGGTGTCTGAGTTACGGGCACCCATTTCCACAGCAGTATTAGTCAGTAAACAGCCTTTATGATCGCTATCTGCCACCGCACGGTCAATCAAACCATAGAATTGATCTATAATGGCTTGTTTGGCAGCACCAGGAGCTTCAAGTCTAGCAATAGCCTTGGTTACAATCATGGAATCATAGTAGGCGATCGCTTCGTGGAACAGAGACAACTTATCGCCAAAAGTATCATAAAGACTACCTCGGTTGATACCCATGTTCTCAACCAAAGTTTGTATGGAAGTACCCTCATAGCCATAACACCAGAAGGTTTCCATCGCCTTCATTAATACTTCATCTCTGTTGAACTGTTTCTGTCTACCCATTATACCGTTTCACGGAAGTTAAAAGTCAAAAGTCAAAAGTCAAAAGTAAGATTTTGTCCGATCAAAACTTTGACCAAAAAATAAGGTCTCAAGTCTCCCCTTTTCAGGGGATGAAAAAATTTCGATTCAGTATTTCAATCCCGATACTTCAGCCAGAGGAACTGATAACTGAAATGACGCTACAGTAATTTCAGGAAATTATTTCACATCTAAAGTTTGAAACTATTTATAACATTCTTTTTTCACGCTTGGTATTACTTTTGATTTTGCTTTCTAGTATTAGATTAGCTTTTTTGGAATGATTAGTCAAGTATCTCTCGAAAAATCTAGAATCTAAATTCCCTACTCCCTAAATCAACCTATCAACTGGGCAAAATAAGCAGCATCTAAAGGCGGAATGTTAGTTAATGTCAGATTTTCTGCCACATGGTTAGGAGATTTCATCCCCACTAGAGCAGAGCATAAACCAGGAACGCTGCGGGTAAATTGCAGAGCGCGTACCGCATCTGTTGCCAGGTTTTCGCCGAGAGCGGTCATAATTTTTTGAGGAAGTTGCTTGAGGTTTTTAGCTTGAGCAATAGAAGCACTGGCGATCGCATTGATGCCAAGTTGGTTTGCCGCAGTAATGGCGGGTAAAATTTTGCCGTCTACAGGTTGAGTAGGAGTAATAATTGCTTCTGTCATTGCCAGGTTAACTGGTAGTTGGATGAATTGGAAGCGATCGCCTGTTCCACCTGCTATTTGTTGCGCAATAGATTTAGCTTTGGCTAAGTCAATATGTTTTGCATCTGTTGGTTGCACTCGAAAACCTTGCCAAGTAGCTATTCCATAAGCAGTTATTTTGCCAGCATCAGCAGCTTTTTCTAGCACTGAAAAAACTGCTTTGAGACGGCGATAAAATTCATCTGCAGGAATAATTCCTAATTGAGTTTCTGGGTTATGTAAGTAATAAATATCAATAGTCTCTATACCCAAATTTATTAAGCTGCGTTCTAGTTGGTCTTGAATATATTCTGGGTGCATACAGTGAACTCCCGCCACCATATCTGTTGCTTGAATATTAAATTTAGGGTTGTCTATGTATTCTCGTTTAAACCACTCTTCTTTTTGTCGGTTAGGAATAAAACCACCTTTAGAACAAATGATTAATTCTTCTCGCGATACGGTTTTTGATTCTATTAATTGAAGTAGAGCTGCTTTGACACTACTTTCACCGTGCTGAGACCGATAATTTATGGCAGTATCTATTAAATTTATCCCGTTTTTTACGGATTTAATAATTGCTTCTGTGACTAAATTATCTGTTGCTGCATCTGATGAACCTAGATATGTACCGATACCTATTGAACTGGCAGTAAAGTTATTAAATTCTCGGAAGTGTTCTGGCGGACATCCTGTTTGATGAAGTTGAGCATAAGACTTGGTTTTTGTTGTTGTAGCTTTTCCGGAAATCACTTTTTTGCTCCTAATTTTTTGGTTCATAAATTTAGATATTTGATTCCTATTTTATAAAGTAATGACAGAATAGTAAAGGTAATTCAATAATTAATAATTAACAATTAATAATTAATAATTACCTCTTCTGATAACGGATAGGATTGGCTCAAAGGATTTTTTTCTTCTCTTGGTCGATTGGAATATGGTGAGGTAATATCATTTCTCAAAAACTTTATCTATTTCAGAGTAGGGTTGGAGGGGAGTAGGGGAGAATTCAATAATGGATAATTGATAATGGATAATTGATAATTACCTCTCCCTAAAACGGATTGGATTGAATAAAAGGAAAAAATTTATTTCTCGAGGGGAGATTGGAGGCAAGCGTTTGCTAGCGCAAAGCTTCACTAACGCGTAGCGTCCCGGAGGGAACGGAGACCTCGCCATCCCTCAACCGCTTTTTCCGCTTGAAAGGGGAGGCTTTAAAGGGTGAATTATTGAATTATTAATTCTTCGGTAAAAGTAAGAATAATTGATATTAACCAGCCAGTAATTATTAAAAAAGTTATTTAGCCTGTCTAAATTAGTTAATAATTGAAGTTCCACCCAAGTATAGCATTACTTTTGGTGATTTTTATAACCCATCCATCCCATCCTACGGAATGCTGCCTCTTGCCTCCTGCGGAGGAGCTGCGCAATTCAAGTCGCTCCGCGAAACAGAGGAGCTGCCTCTTGCAGAGGAGCTGCCTCTTGCTACGGTAGCTCTCGCTAACGCAATTCAAGTCGCTCCGCGAAACGCTAAGGTAAACAACCGCTTTTTCTCCATGAATTGAGAGGCTTTATACCTTAATTTTTCGGTAAGAAGCAAGAAATTTTAAGTACCAGAAATAAAGTTAGCTTGAAATTAGGAGGAATCAGAATTCAGCCAGGATTTGGGGAAATGTACTTTATAGAGTTATTTTACTTTGCATTTTTCCTACCTACTTCTAAATAAACAAGAAAAAAAGGAAACAATGATAGACATAGGTAAGATAACAGGATTGGAGCACCTCCTTTACGATATATAGCAATCCTATTTAAATTGTAATATTTTGGTGGTAGGGGCGAATGGCCATTCGCCTGTACAGTTAGGAGTCAGGAGTCAGGTTGTCCTTCATTTTCATTGCTGAGGTACTAATCGCTTATAGCTAAATCTTTACTAAGGATTTGGAGACAAAACCTCTACTAACTTCCTTCTGATTTAGGAATCATAATTAATTTGTTGGAAATAATACAATACAATATGATTCAGATAAGACCAAAATTTATCTGATAGATAACGTAAATAAAAGCTATTACACATCACAGTTTTGCCACAACAAATCCTTAACTGAACAGTATCAGAAAATTATATTAATCACCAAGGAAAAGTTGTCACTATCAAGGTCAATATTCAGCTTTTTTGTGAATAATAAGGCACATTTGTTATAGATAGCTAAAGTTAGTTGATTTGCTCTAACCCATACTTTAAATTAGACCTCAGTTTTTCCATACCGATTATAACTTCATTTGGCTATGAAGCTAATAACTAATGGCTGAGTGCTAGTGGCTAAATGTTTATATATCAAGAGTATTAATTCCACTTTTTTGTGTAGCAAATATATAAACAAATCAGAAATTATTTGGAGAATAACGAGAGTTTTAGAGAGAAATTTCCTTGCACCATAAAGATAAATTTTTCTAACTAAAATACTTCTTTATGATTCCTTTTATAGGTCATGCTAACCATTAATTTCACCCAGAGAAACAACTAATGATATTAACGTTCATCGGCTCGTATAACCAATAATACCCTAGTAGTTTTATTAATATCTTCTGGTGCATCTGATAACATAATCATGCTTGTATCTAGATAGTCAATTTTCCAAATATATTCCACACCATCCATTGTTACTCGACCCATTTCATGTTGACCTTTGGGATCATTTTCAGATGTAAAATCAGAAAAATCTTGAATTTCTTTAAAAAGTTCTTTTTGTTTTTTTCTCGGCAATGCTAATACTTGCCGACTCATTCTGTATTCTCCTAAACTTTTATCTCCATTTCTAAAGCGGTCATTTAACTTAGCTATTGTTGTTTCCTTCACTTCTGCTTCTGTTGTTCTGTTCCATAATTCTTGAGCAGAATGTGATATAGATTTTACTGTATTGAAAGCTGCTAAATCCCAAGACTTTACCGATTCAACTTTGGTTTTCAAACATGACCAATCTATTTGATTATCAATTTTAATCAATCTTTCTGGCTGCGATTTATCTTCCATTAACAATAGAGTTAAATAAGGCATTTTTCCCAGTTGATCTAAAGGAGAAGGTAACATATCTCCCCCATAATGATTAATCCAAACTTGATAAATATAATCATTTCCTGATAACTGGAACAGTACATATAGTGGTGCAACAGAAATAGAGCCTACTTTTGTAATAAAAACTCCAGCTTTAGCAGTTACTTTAACAGAACTTTCTAAATCCCAACTTTTCCCAGAAGGAAGTTTTAATAAAAATAATGGTTCATAATCTGTTGTTAAGCCTGCTCCTGTAGAGAGAGGTAAGAAAATTTTACTTTTTTCAGAACGAGGACGAGTTAAAATCCAATTCCAAGTTGATGTACCTATTGGAGACTGACTAAATATTTTAAAAAAATCATTTTGTTGAAGTTCAGGTAATTGTTTATGTTGATTTAATAGTTGTTTATTTCTGCTCATTTTTCTCCAAATAATTTATTTTTAAATATTCTTTTAAGTTCCTTGGTTTTTATAGTTAAGATTAGCTGTCTATGATTTTTATACTGTGGTTGACACTAGGAATAAATTATACAAGAGCAGCTTACCTCCTATATTTTATAATAGCTTACTAGAGAAGAAAATAGAAAAATTGATTAAGGTTTTAGTTAATTATGGGTACTAGAATCTAGTGGCATCTAGTATAACTATTTCTGTACCTGGCTCTATGTTAATTTTTTTGGCCAGAATGTCCTATTGCTGAACTTAGTTTGAGTAGTCAAATTTTCTCTAGGTGTGGGTGTTAAGTTTTAAAAGGTTGATGGTATATGCAATATATCAAAAGTCATGGAAAATCTGGGTGCAAATATTGGTGGTCGATTCAGGCCAGGAATCAAAATTCAAACTTTATATTTTATATATATTTAAGATGTTGAGAAACCATAGAAAATATTTTATTGGCTGAGGATAATTATGAAAAATTTGCTCCGATAAGCAAGTAGTATTATTAATATAATCTATCTCTATTAATAAATTTAATGTATGTGTTAACTAGGTATTATCTTTTCCTAGGTCATGCTTCCTTTGCCAGCAATTAGTAGAAAGCACAAAAATATACTTATACCATTTCGTGCATACTAATGCTATATTTAGTTTCTATTACCAAAAAATAAGGTTGAAAGCCTCCCCTTTTAAGGGGATGAAAAAGCGGTCGTTTAGCGCTTCGCATAACGCGCATTAACGCGGAGCGACTTGAATTGCGGAGCTTGGAGTAGGATGGGATGCTGAGGAAACCTAGCCATATCCAATCGACCAAGAGAAAATATTCAATTCAGTATTTTAAGCCTCCGACTAAAGTCGGAGATACTGATAACTGATAACTGAAATGACCTATCAATTTCCAATCCCGTTTCTCCCCATCTCTCCATCTTCTCACCTGTATCTATGAATCTTAATTTTAAGAATTGGTATTACCTTATTGCTGAAAAGCCTTAGTTAAAATCCCCAGATACTACTATACAAATTCACTTTAAAGATGTCACAAATAGTTTCAAAATCTATATAGCAATCCTATTTAAGTTGTAATATTTTGGTGGGAGTTAGGAGTCATAATTTTAAATATTTTTAGTTCAAATTAACTATTATAAAAATTTTCATAACCAATGGGCAGATTGCTATAGCAATCCTATTTTATTTGTGTATAAAAATCTTACTGCTTTTAGGGAACACTTAACACTTAATTGGTGGGAATTTCAGTTTTTTTATCTACTTTTTGATTACCCGCAACCTATGGGCGGATTGCTATATATATATGTGAAATAATTTCAATAAATTACTGAGTGTGTCAAAGTTTTGAGCCTATAAAATCTAACTTTTAACTTTTAACTTTTAACTCTCTTGAGTGCGTCTTACATTCTGAGGTTTCCTCAGAATTACAAACTCGATGCATGATTTCCGTGAAATGGTATAAGTCGGACAGTTTGAGATGGTTTAAAATCTTTAAACATACCATTTACAGCAATGCATGAGGATGCTGAGGTACACTCATAAGACTACTTTTATATTCCCAGTTAAGTGTTCCCTAGGACAATAAAACTTTGTACCTCACGCGCCTCCGAAACTGCTGTAATTTAAAAGTTGTACATCCTCAATCTCAGGCCGAGTTGTAATTGCCGCTTCTTTTTAGGATATGATATATATATAGCATTCCTCGGTGTGGTTATCCAGAAAATCTCTTGGAATTAGGGCACACAGAAGTAGGGTAATAATTTCAGACTTTTTATCTACTGTCTGGATTTTTTACAAATGATTTCATACTGCTATAATTTTTAACCTAAACTCTTTTTATATTTATCCCTTAATTATTTTTAACATTGAAAATGTTGTATTAAATACTAAATTGAGCTACTATGGCAAATTTAAGTGGAACTTGGCTAGGTACTTATTGGCAACAGGAAAATCCTACAAGGTTTGAAGCTACATTAATTCAAGCTGGTAATAGTTTAAGTGGCAATATCTTAGATAATAATTATTTAGGAGAAGCGACATTAAGCGGTGAAGTTATTGGACGCAAGATTAGTTTTACAAAGCGATACCTTATAGGTTCACAATACATTATTAATTATGTTGGCACTGTTTCTGAAGATGAAAATTTTATGCAAGGGGAATGGCGAATAAATAGGTTTAATTCAGGCATTTGGGAAGCTCACAAAAGCAATGAAGACCTAATGTTCGAGCTAAAAAATATTTTATCTGAACAGTTACCTCTATCTTTGTAAGCATTTCCTTACCGGAATGCTCTGCAAACAGCTATTAGCTATTAGCAGTCAGTAATAAAAATGAATGACGAATGCTTGTAAAATGTCTCAATCTTAACAATTATTTCTGTAGAATTTGTCTGGTAGATGCCATCTGGTAAGCTGATATCCTTTGACTAATCCTTTTATAGCAACTACCAGAAACTTTGCTATACTTGGATTATCTATTTATAAATATTATTTGTCGGAGTAAATCCTGAGTCTTGACTGGTTATTGTTTTTTTGAAGCTAATTTTTTCCAGCTTCCAAGTATAGTAATAATTTTGATAATTACTATTAATTATTACTCAGTCTCTCAATATTAATTGAGACTTTATCTTGCCACAAGCTGATGACTTAATGCTTACTGAAAAATTAAGGTATAAAGCCTCTCCATTTATAGATAAAAAGCGGTCGAGGGATGGATGGGTTACCTAACCATATCCAATCGACCAAGACAGCGGTCGGAAAGCGCAGCATTCCGAAGGATGGGATGGATGGGTTACCTAACCATATCCAATCGACCAAGACAGCGGTCGGAAAGCGCAGCATTCCGAAGGATGGGATGGATGGGTTACCTAACCATATCCAATCACCAAGAGAAGAAAAAAAATTCTTTGAATGTCAATCCTTCTATTACAGAAGAGGTAATTCTTAATTGTTGAATTATCTTTGAGTTAACCATTAATCATTTGTCCTGTTCTGTAACCCAATAAATTATGCAAAAAAATACTCCTATATATTGTTTTAGAGCAACTTGGAAATCAGAAAGTAAATTTGATACTAATATGATCCCTGAATGGATATGCGTAGAAACTAATTGGCAAGGATACAAAATATCAACTGTTCCTTGGATAGCAGATGTTGCTGTTGCAATCGGGATATTGAATATAGAAAATACCCCTTATGGATGGATTTCATATTTAAAAAAATTTGGATTCCAAGATATTAAACAGGTTACCTGTGAAGATATATTTGAGGAAAAATTATACTCTTAACTATGATTTGTTTTGATAGTCAATACTTATTGTCACTAATATTAAGTTATTGAAGTCATATCCGTAAATCTATACCATCACTGCTAAATTCATTAATATAAATTTAGGATATAGTTAATGCCTTATACCAATTTGATAAATTTTTGCTACAAATAGTTAAGTTATTTCTTAGGAGTCAGGAGTCAGGAGTCAGGAGTCAGAATGAATAGCTTCTATATCATTTTATTAGGTCT
>JAAUYL010058956.1_pt1 | contig 13521 bp, 11 predicted proteins | sample 7278011 | NCBI WGS metagenome assembly JAAUYL01 (sample SAMN14350225, study PRJNA611818) | marine sediment metagenome | isolation source: surface marine sediment (1.8m) | place: French Polynesia: Moorea | collected 2018-08 | reverse complement strand
CAGATTGTAAGCCTTGAACAGCGGCAACGTACGGCAAAGACCACCATGATGGTAAGGTTTCGTTTTGGCGTCTGCATATATGCCCATTTTGCTTTAAAAACACCACAAAATACACTCAAATTGGACAAACCTGCCATTTTAAGTGCTGAAATTTTGAGTAATAAACATTTTTTATTCGTAGGAAAAATCCAGAAATTTTATTGGCTATTCAGTATCCTTATCGTAATTTACGCGTATGTAACGCTAAGTAATTAAGTAATTTAAAATCTTGGTAGCATATCCATTTCTCGTGCATGCTTGGCGATATTTCTTGAGCGCTGTAGAAATCTAGGAAAATTGGAAAATGTTAAAATGCATATTTATGAGGAGCTTCATCATGTCATTATCCTTATAAAAAAGTTCATCTCGATTGCTTAGACATAATTATGTGTTATTGTTGGTTGGATGCTTTATTAATTGGGCAGTGTGCAAGATCTGTTTGGTACGTTTGTTCGGGATTTTCATCTGATTTTTGGCATTTTTCTCTATACCGTATTTTAGTTACAGCTAAGTATACAAGTCTTTCCCAAAAGGTACATAGATGCACAGTAAGAAAAGATAGTTTATACATCGACCTTATTTTGCTATCATTGCACTTACATTAACATCAACTAAAAGTACGTATTATCATGGGCTCTTGGGATATCTAATTTAGTTAGTGTACGTGGATGCTTTAAAAGTGGATTTAGTAAAGTAGAAAATCTTCAAACTTGAGACAAGTGCGTGCCATCGCTTCTTCTTGGTGGCGGGGGAGGCATTTTTCGACTATCGACCTCAGTTATGGCTACAGGGGCTGCTGCTGTGACACTAGCGACCATCATGGATCGCTGCTGTTGTGCAACTTCTTCCGGAGAGAAACAGTTGGGCACCGTTCTGCCGTTGTACAGCTTCGGCCTCGAGAGGCTATCGACGTGCGAGTGGGATAATGCAGTCGCTGATCCGTTGGATCCTGCCGACGTTGCCGTTGTCGTCGTCGCTGCCGTCGAGGATGGAGTTGAGCAGTGCCGTAGAGAGTCCAGAACCCAATTGGACACGTCCTTCTCGTTGTAATGCTCGTCCGATGTGTTTGCACAATTGACCGGCATGCCATCTTCCCGACCCTTCAAGGGTTCCCATTGGGCATCATCCACGCTGTGGACGAATTCGCTGAAGGTGATCTTCTTTTGCCGTGCTCCGGGCTCTTTGCTGCTCGAGGGTTGAGCCTTGAATTGAGGCTGAACAGCGCTTGCGACACCATTAGTGGGCCTATTGAATGGCTCTTGTTTGCCCAAGAGTGCTTGGAGATTCGGAGGTGGCTGTGTTGGCATTTGCTGCAACAGGTTCATTTGCTTGACGCCGGTGGTGATCCCCTCCTCGGGTGTGCCCCCGGGGAACATGGTCCTGATCACTCCACATGGGTAGATGTCTTCGCGGATGGCTCCCATAGGTTGATTAGGTGACGTGATGGCGACGGCTGCGGCAGGAGGGTGCTGGTGTTGCTGGTGTTGCTGGTGTTGCTGTTGAAGATAAGGCCCGGGGGCCGCAGCAGCAACACCCCCAACATCTTTATCCGGCGTGCAGTTTGACGGCGGCGGCGGGGGCAGCATTTGGGAACTGTTCATCACATTCGTCGGTGTCAGCACTTGAGGCACGTCCTCAACAGGAGGAGGTGGCAGTGGTAGTGTCTCGTCCGAGCAAGCGGACGACGCCGTGGTAGGTCTACCATCCGTGCCATTCAAAGCCCTGCTTTGCATGGCCTCCATGTTGACAAGATGGCGATGTTGTTCCATAGCTTGAGCGGCGTGCTGTGCCTGCATTTGGGCTGCATGAGGATTGGCGGCGGCGACAGCTGCCATTGGGCCACCCCCAGGGGCAATGTGCTGGCCGAGGTGGGGCGGGGATGCTTGCTGCGCCGGCTTGCGCTTGATTGTTCCTCCCTCTGGATACTCGGCATCAAAGCCAGTTTCCTCGTCGGCCTCGCTAATACATCCACTGCTCGCATTGCTGACCATCGAGTCACTACGGCCGATCATCATGGCCTCGTCCTCCATGCTGAGCACTCCGAGTTGGGCGTTGTAGTTGTCGACCAGCTGTTGTGGAGGACCAAGCGTTAGCCGTAGCATCGAGTACCAGCCCCACTTGATGAACTCATTCTCGGCACACAGATACCGGATGTGAGCCCGCTTCTCTTGAACCTCTGGCGGCTTCAGGGCGAGGCAAAAATCCGTGGGCGCCTTGTGCTTCCTCTTCCATCCGATGCCGTTGAACACACGAATCGTCGCTAGGCTGGCAACACAGTGGACATCATGGACTGAGCCCTTCTTGCTCTTGGTGGTCTGGAACAGGTTGCCGTCGCGCAATATGAAATGGAACTTCTTCCACGACTTTTTGCCCTCAGCCTTCAGCCAGAGAGGGCCCTCCATGAGTGTGGTGGAGGCCTCATTCGCGTTATTGATGCACTTCTGTAGCAAGGCTTGGCGCGCGTTAGCGTCCCAAGGTGAGGCCATCACGTCCTCGGTTGAAGCCCTGTCATATGGGTCCTGAAAAATATAGAAGTTGTCGTTGTTCATTTAACGACTTCTATAATTCAGTAGATATTAGAGATCTTACCAATAGATATCGCTCCGGACGTCGGAACAAGTCGTATTTTTCCGGACGCTGAGCGAAAATTAGCCGGTTGGGAGTTTGTGGCTTCCATGAAGAGACAATCCTTAGGAGCTTTTCATCGTCCTCCAAGCATCTAAGAACACAATGCGTCGTAAAACCGATCGAATATAAATAATAAATATATGTTTATCTACTGCATACCGTTCCATGTGTAGATCCGGCAGCCTCTCGACCAGGCCCCACTTTACGTGACAGTCAACGTGACTCTTCTCCGCCATGAGCTTGAGCGCCGATCCGACCGGCATCATGGCGTCCACCAAGATCGACTCTTTTGTCGAGCCATCTGCGCAATAGACGTCGACCAACACCTTTTTTGGGCCGCCCTGTAGCCAGAAAAAAATGCAACGATTATATGGTGAAGCGGATCATGACCAAAGAACATAGTGGCGCAAAAATAATAGATATTATGGGACTCCGGTTGCTTGGGTGCTTCAGCTTGGCCTTACCAGTCCTCCGTCCAGCTGTGGTTATATTTGGGCGGCAAATGCTGGCCGAGAGGAGAAGCAAGGCCAAGACAAAGGACATTATCAGATAGCTCTTCTCTCTAAATTGTGGTTAATTGAGTGCCTATTTTTCTCCATGCTCACCTGAGGCGGATGCCTGATGTTCTTCCCATTGACGGACGTCGAGGACGTTGAGGAACTTTCACTACTGGACAACATCGAAGATGCATCATCAGAAAAGGCCGAATCTGTGTCAGGACTGCAGTCTGCCCCGCCCGTTGATTTCTGCTTCCGGAATCTCATCCTCTGAAATATGCAGATAGTCTATGTACAAATATGATGAGGCAATGTGTGATTTTTGTGGACGGCTTTGCTCGTTTTACAACGCTTTTGGGATTTAGAACAAGCAGTACAATTGTGCTGGGTGCACGTCACCAGCTCACTTAAGTCAAATGATGCTCCAATCATCGCACAGATGCTACGCATCTACGTAGGACATCTTTGTAGCAAAATTCATGATATACCCGATGTCTGCTATATTTACATGTAAATACTCAAATACTATTTACATTTACATAAAATATTTAGCTATGTATCTGGAGTTCAAGTTCACTTGAGCCTATCTAAAATACTAAACATGATAGCCAATTGTAGGCAAAAGTTCAGGACGATGGTAAACATTCTATCTACATGTAAAACCTTTTGTTATAGCAATCATTGAGCTAGACAATTGACCACTAAAATACGATATGTCTATGTACCACATTGTTTTCTGTAGTGCGTCTTTTCTCAATTACCCCATTGAAAAATGTTCGTGTTGGCCACTTACTCGTACATACTTAGAATAGCCGAGTTCACACGAGTTCACAGAGTATCCAATTGATTCTACTGCTTTAAACTGTTGTATCTTAATTACTTACCACTATTTCTCTCTAGGATCGATGGTAATTGGTAGGGCACTTCCAAATCTTCGAAGCCACAGAGTTGAATGGAAAAGATGCGATGTAAATGTGATGAATGCGAACTACATTATCGTTGGTCCTTTGGATTGTTGGTTCAGATTCTAATTTAGGTTTTTTTCCTATTGAGTAAAAATTGGCGTAGAAAATGTAAATGGAATCGAGGAAGCTGGGCTGGCCCAGGATCACTGGATGAGCTGCGTACTTTTTCCCCCTATAGGAGACTTCTTCGTCTTCTCACACACGCCCCAAGCTAGCCCGTCCTTCCAGTGGGAATCGTATCGTATCCATGTGTAGATGTACTAAATAAATTCTACTATAAGGATGGAGTGCAAGCCATAGCTTAGTTTTCCACGGACCACATTGGCTTGCTTGCTGGAAGAGCTAAGACTGTAGTACTCGTAGGAGTAGTGGAGAACGTGCTCTGGTTAGCTGTGCTAGAAGAGATGCTTTCAGCCACCGAGCCGACAGCCAAGAGATTCCCGGGGGGAAAACGGGCAGAACACCGAGCGCAACGTCGGTCGGTGGACCGGCCACACCAGCAGCTGAACTGAACCAAGCAAAGCTGCATGCATATAATAATGTGTTGGGAAAGTCTAGCCACACATAGTACCTTCATATACTTATGAGCAAGTCTACCAGTCGTGTTAATGTACTTTTTTGTACTTTGACGCATGGTTTGGCGAGTTTGGGCTTTCTCAAATTCTTAACTCTCGTGTGTACAGTCCAAAAATGGTGTAATAATAAGAAACATTGGTACACCGTATCTGATTTGAAATATTTGTACTCAATTTCTGTTTGGACTTTTTTTCACTAATAACCTAAGTATGCCTACTGATACCAAAATGGCTTCGAAATGATTTTACTCGAGGGTCTTAAAGAGAGTTAAATTATAATAAGTCCTGGCAGTCCCAAGGGACTTGATAGATCACCTTATATAAGCTAATGCGTAAAATAGTATGCCGCCCCCAAAAAAATAGGGCAAACGGCAAACTAAAATTTAAAATCTATTTTTTTTGTTACATTTTACCTTCGCTTGACAGAAGATGACAATCTTTTGGCCATTGACATGATAAGCAGAAGCATAAGGAGGGGTACTGCAATTAAAAAGCAATTTGGGATGTGAGCTCGGCTCTTTTGCATAAAGTGTCTCTTCTATCTAGGATCTAGTTTCGGAATTTTGACGTCGCGACAAACATTCTCCTTTGCCTTGCTAAAATGTGCTTGAACGGCATCCCAAAGCTATGACAACTAACTGAGGAGTAAATAGAATTTGAAAGAACGTATAGCATTCACACAGGAATTTCCAGAATGAAATATATTTAACGTATAACATAGTGATGTGTCGTCCTTTGTTTCAATGATTAACGGCTTTTGCGAAGTACAAAATTTGGTATAGTCTCTTCAACTCAATGTCATGAATTTATGTCAGGATAAGTTTTTCCTCGAATTTCGGCGATAATTAAACAACTGGAGTGTGTGAAAATGTTTTTGTCCTTTTGCTTCACACTTCTTGTGCCTGGCATCATTAGCCGATATTTTTGGGATCTGAAGGAATCGTAAAAGTAATTGATCTTAATTTTAGGCAATGGGGAATTTCCTCGTGTATGCAGAGAAGATCGTCTGTCAATGAATTAATCTTTATTTTCGAGAACCGGAAATAAATTATCGTCACGTGAAACAAGAAATGCATTTAACACAAAGTATATTGATTCAGGGCATAGATATAGATGGGGTGACGTCTTTCTTATATTCTACGACGTCCTCTGCATTGTTTTTTTTTGTGGGCGTTGTCCATTCAACTATTAAAATAATGCCCCCTCCATGAATGCTCATATGATCTTCGTTAATGCTTTTTTGCATGTCGTTGTCAGAGTTGAAGGCCATGATCGCCACAACTTTTTCAATATGGACTATTTAGAATTTGCTTTGCCCCAAGTGCGCTCAACAACGATTTCGTATATTTAAATGCAATGCATGTTGGATCGCGATAAGCATTGTAAGTATGCTATAATACTTAGTACGTGGATATGTGAGTCTTACTCATATGACTGAAAAAGACCCCTCCACATCCGAGAAACTCTCACTCTCCTCACAATTACAAACACACTCGAATGCATAAGCATAAAAGACTTAATAAAGAGTGTAGTGTTCTGATTCTGTACTGTAAGAACATGTACTTAGGGCCTGCTCTTGCGTACGAGGCATCGCGTTTTAATGGGCAAAAGGAAAAGTTGTGGGCGTAGATGAAGAAACAAACACAAACGCCGTGTTTAAAAAGTGCAAGAAGCAGTCGCTGTCTTGATGTTTGTGCTGAGCTTTCAAGTGCTTTTACAAAACAAAAAGCAGGAGTGCTTTCCAATTTTAAAGAGTGCGTGAGATATGACAAAATATCCGCACAATTGTGAACTGAAGAGCTCTTTTCTACGTAGCAATGCATACTTATCTACATACAAACATGATGTCTTTTGCATTATGTGAAGTAGGGGCGCTAGGACATTATTAAATACACCCTAGGGATATCGCCTTTCGAACACGTGCGTAAGTCGTAACGCTGTAGTAAATGAAATGACATGCATTCCTGCCTTCAAAAGAGACTGCATACTTAGTTGTCATATATATTACTACGTAAATCTAAGTACATAGAGATAAATATAATGTGTCGAGCGCTAATTAGCCATAGAGGTCCGTCTGCCGCGGGAATAAGTGATGTTCCGCTCCGCACTCGAAAAGACTTCCTTGACGCCGACACATCATCCATCCATCTACGTAAAATTGAGCATTTGAAGTTCGGACAGGTCGGACAACGGGCAACCTGTTACAAGTGCACGACAATTAATTTTCACCCAACGACACATATTTCAACCGGAAGTTAGCGAAGGGCATTAAATAAGGTACTATAAGAGGCCACAAGAGAAGCAAAGCGCGTGCGCAGGCCTACCAAAGAAAGTCCATGTTGATGCGCACCGACTCATAAAGTCTCCCCTACAACAAGTCCAACCTTCCGAGGTTGTTTTTGTTGTTGGTTTATATTGGGACGTCCTCGACGACCAGGAAGGTCTGACGATAACACGAATCGAACAAACAAATTTGGACAGCAGATACCAGGCAGGAGGCACCATCTTTAGTTGTTAAAAGTAAAGAAAGTGCTGACCAATATATCAATATGCCGCGTCCTGAGAAACAATCCGAGCACCTCATATCTGACATCATCAGTGGTATCGCGACCTTGAACGCGGACTCCACCGATAAATGCATCAGCATCGGCGGCAGCAGGACACCCGACAAGAGGGAGGAATTGCTTGCCTCGACTCAGTCGTACCCCGAGATTTGGGTGAACAACGTCGTCGAGGACGAGGACGAGAAGGGCGAGGATGCGAGGTCAAACGACACAGCCACCGTCTCAACACCACCACCTGCTCAAGAACAACTTAGTAGTAGTACCACTGCTGCCACTACCACTGCCATCCCTACCAAGGCGATCAGAGATGAGGTCTCAATAAAAGCTGCATCCTGGCTGCACTCAATAGAGAGGCAAGGCTTCCCCGTCGGGGTTCTCCGCGAATTTGTCAGGGACATCGACACTGAGGAAGAAGACGAGACGTGGTGGGAGGAGGGTGTGGTCCGAGTCTTCCAACCCTACTATGACATAAGCAAGGAGGAGGTGGCGTCCGTCGAGGGTCGCGTGAGGCATGGTGAACCCGTGGGCCGTTGCACACTACGGCTGTCGAACGGAGACGAGCTTCGGGGCTGCTTCAAGCCAGGCTATGTTGTCAACGGGATGGCAGTCATTTCGGGCACCAATCTAGAACAACACGGACTGCTCAATGTCAAAGGCTTTCACATTGACGGTGTCCTTCATGGAGAAGGTCGTGCTGTCATCCTACCAGGAAAGCTATGGAGCCATATTAAATGCGAAGTGCATTTAGAAGGCATATTCAACGATGGTAAGCGAACGCCCATAATTTGTGAAATTGTTAATTTTTTAATAGATAGGTACATATTTGTTTTCCCAGGATATCTTGAAGGACCAGTCAGGGGCCTTGACGGCTTGGGGAATCTGGTCTTTGTTGGTGCTTACAAACGAGGCCTACCTTTTGGCCCGTGTTGGCTGGCAAAGGAGGGGCAGGGATGGCTCTATGGAGAGGTGGACAGCAAGGGGCGCTTCTCCGGGGAGGCATTAGCCTACATATATCCCGACATAAGCAGTTGCATCGTCGGGTCGTTCAAAAACGAGATGCTAGTGGAGGCGAGGGCGTCTGTTGTCGTGGAGGCCTTTACGGACTCGAACCAAGTATTAAATGTCAGATTCCAGCCCCACCAACCCGACGACCCTGCCTACACGTATTGCCCTTCCACGCCGAGCACGATCCCCTGCGATTGGCTGCTTTGTGACTGCTACGAAAGCTCAACTGTTGAATGCAGGATTTCCAACGTGCAAAGCGCCGGCGAGGGCCTCTTTGCCATCCGAAACCTACCCGCCCAGACGATCGTGTCTTACTACAACGGGGTCAAAGTGGAGCCATCCGAGGAATATTCCTCCAGCTCGTACTCCTATCAGATCTACGTTGACTGGTCCAACACGGATGGCTCGGCGTTTGTCGACATACCGCTGGAATGCATCAGCAGCAATAGCTACAGAGCATCACTTGGCCACAAGGCCAATCACAGCTTCAATCCCAATTGCTGTTTCATTTCAGTGGATCATCCAAGGTTAGTAGAAAAGACATATGTGATCAATTATTTGCTTTCAATGAAACTTTTTCGTTAGATTCGGGAGGATCCCTGCTTTAAAGACCTTGAGAAAGATCGAGAAAGGGGAAGAGCTGTTTTGCCACTATAAGGTGAGCACAAAACTTAAAAGATATTAGAATTTGCTTGAAATCAAATACGAAGTCTATCAATCTAACTGCTTTTTTAGTATGACACAGCCTTAGCACCAAGATGGTACCAAGAAGCCTGGGAACTCGAGAAAAAAGGGGATAGACTATCATAGTTCGACACCTAAATCGTACAAGATTTACTTAATTGTTGGAATCACTCATGCATTCTGTATTTCTGCAATCGATGATGTCGACATGATCGTACGTACGATATCTGTAACTAATACCTGTGACACACTGCATGCGCTTCAAGCCACACACATTTAGTCCGCATTCACACACTTGAGATGCAAAATTGAAACATCTGCGAGATTATGTTTGGAAAAAATATATTGAAAACCAACTGGCTCCTCTGCCCGGACTTTTTCTCTTTTTCCCCGATCATGGGAGGCACTCTTCGCACATATCTGACCTCACTTTGCGTCATCATCGTCATCAATCACATTCCCAACCCATCCGGGCTCGGCTGCGGCAGCAACCATGGCAGAATGACATTCCATATAGTGACGCCACAATTCTTCGATCACTAAATCTTTTGGCTTTCGACTCGCGTTATGGACTTTATGAGCGGCAGCCTCGGGCCTCAAGAGGGACGTTCCAAAAGAGGTCAATTCGGCTTTGTTTCTGGCTAAAATCGGAGCTTCACAGGGCGTGTTCCAGGCTTGAATGGTGGTCGGAGGCGACGACAAGGTGAGTGGGTCTTTGGGTAGCATCGTCGTCGGCGTCTCGCTGTTGTTGAGCAAAGCCTGCTCCAATCGGGCTCTAGGCTCCGGCTCAGACGGCAATGATACCGCGACTGGGGCAACTGACATGCTCGGATTGTCTCTAGCTGCAACAACAGTCGTCTTTCCCTTTGTGTCAGCACCTGCCAAGACGCCGGGAGGAACATTCGGTCGAAACTGTTGCCTTGGCAGAGTCGCACCTTGAGGCATGTGCAACTGAAGTGGAGCCAATGGGTACTGAGGCAGCAAGGATGCGATTGAATGATGGGACTTTTGATGCTGGTCTTGTCCTTGAATAGTAGACGAGGCACTGATGTAGGGAACAGGATTCGTCACAGTGGCGCTCTTCTTATTTTTCATCTTTCCGCCAGGCTTCTGTGACGTCGACGTGACGTGATGATTCAAACCGACCTCCGATTTTATCTCTTGCTTCACTACAGACTCCTTGTAGTCGTCCTCGACCACCTGGATACGATGCACTTGAATGTAGTGAGCTCTGAGCTCTTCCAACACCTTTGAAGTCAACTTCCTTGAAGCGTTCGGAATTCCATGCTTGGACGCGTGACTTCGGAGGAAGCTGGATCCTCGGAGACGCAAGTCCTTCATTGACACGGTTTCGATGGATGACGAGCAAGGATTTGACCCGATTATGTTGGTTGTCGCAATGGCCACCGCTGGTGGAGATGTCACACTAATGGTAGTGGTTTCAGCCTCGGTTACTTGGGGTGGTATGGGAGCCGTCGGTAGCATCGAAGCGAAGTTCAGTGGATGATCAAGTTGTAGCTGAGTTAATTGTAGTGCTGTCTTCTGACTAGGGTCCGCTAGCCTATGGTACTCTTGCGAATTCATGTTGCCTCAAGAAAAACCATAAACCTGTAGGACAGGAGACAGAGGACATAACAGCATGCATGACGAAAAAGGTTAAACTAAAGTGGACTAATGAATGTTATACTTACTTCACTTGCGGACAAAGTTAACGTTGAGTCTGTCAGACACAATGATTCACCACAAGAAATGGAGTCACACGTGAGAGGAAGCCCTGCTTCTGCTACTGATGATCCTTTTTTGCCTGTTGTTCTGGTTTGAGTCGTCGTTTTCCAAAGGTAATTTTAGGAAAGTATCAATCCACCACTTTTGTCTTTTTTTAACACCAACACAACAACAAAAACGCTGCTGTTGCGCAGACGCGGCTACAAAAGTTGCCGCATCGGCGCGCAATTCGTATAAAAATATCCCAAAAAAGCCACTATGCGCGACTTCGCCATTACAAAGAATCACGTTGGAGCCTGGCAACTCCAAAATGTTGCCCACCGTGCGCGCGCGTCTTCAGAACAACCATTTTACCCATATTTTACCCGCCCGTAGTGAGCAGCTCTTTCCGGGTGATAAACCTAACCTAACCTACCTTACTTCGTCGTTTCACATAAAAATGCGCACGCTTTAAGGTAGGATCTCCATGCAGATGTCGAATGTATAGGTATCTGCTCACTCGTCTTTTATATTTGCCATATTCACGAATTCGAATGATATGCATTATAATGACTACCTAGATATTGTGATCACATCAAAAAGTATCAAATAAATGACTCGAATTTAAATGCTGTCTTCATTTCACTTCATTGAATACTTTCCAGAATTTATGATGAGCTCGGCAATTTCGGCTTGGGCTTGAACCAGGACATTTTCCACTCAAGATGCTCCTGTAGCAGACGTTCTTCCTCCGTCGTGAACTGCAACAGGGTGGCTACTGCTCGCGTCATTTGCCTTGCTTCATACTCCGGGGAAGTAAGGAATTTGAACAGAACGTTACGAAGGTATTTGACATTCACGGTCCCGGTAGCCGTGTTAGGCAAATCAAAACTATGCTCAGACGATGGACTCTCACGAATCTGTGGCGAAGATCCATAAAAACGGTTGCTTGTCGGCGCAGTTGTCGGAGGCTGGGGAGGCTGGGGAGGCTGAGCCTGTGCCTCTTGCGGAACCGTTCTCATTTCCTGTTGAAGCATTTTCTTCATTTCGCTCGCCCTCAACTGTAACAGTTTTATCGCTTGTTTCTTTTCCAAAATGTCTGCCTCTCTGTTCGCCAGGTCCGATCGGAGTTCGCGAACCGTCGAGGACGATTCGACAATGGACGGAATAGATCGTTCAAGCTCTTTCTTCGCCTCCGCCATGTTGTCAATTGTCGACGAAAGATCATGGCACTTGTCGGAGGATAATTTGAGTTGCCGCTTCAGTTCAAGCTGCTCTTTGGTCATGCCCTCGATTCGTCCATAACCCATCTCGAGTTTCTGGCTCATTGCGGCTAAGTTCTGTTGTAGCTCCTCCATAGCTTTTCGGCTCTCCTCGTACCTTTGTGCCATTTGCTTCTCGCCAGCAGTAGCTTTCATAATTTCCTGCTCTTTGGCATTTAAGACTTGCTTCGTAGTGTCAATCTCCATCAGTAGAGCGTCGTTGGTTTTCTGATGATCCCTGAGTCTGATGAGGCGCACAGAGTTCGATGCTTTCAGCTTTTCATTTTCTTGCTCAATTGTTGCACACTTTTCACGCACTGAATTCAGACTGCTCTGCATGGTTTCTTTCACCAATTTTTCGTCTCGGCATTCTTCTTTCCTAGCCTTTATTTCAGTCTCCTTGATTGCCAACGTCATTTCCAAGGTTTCTCTTTCCGTTTGCAGTTTCACCAGTTGAAGTTTCAATGAGTTCACCTCTTCACAATTGATCTTTCCCAAGTCGTGCTCCTTGATTTCAGCTTCCAACAGCGAGGTTCTAGCAGCATCACGTTCACTTTTAAGCTCGATGACTTCTTGGCTGAGGCGAGAGATATCTGTAGACATCGACTTCACTTTATTCGACAAATCTGCGTTTTCAGCACGAAGTAGCCCAGACGATTTCTGTAACGAAATCACCCTCTCGTCTTCGGTCGTAAAGTTTTCGTAAAGAGCCGTCTCCGAATTCTCATGGTCCTCGTGGAATGTTGTTTCTGGTAGTGGACAGCTATCAGCTTCGGTTTGAGTACTTTGCGAGGCCTTGTTTCTTTCCTGGTCGTTCAATTTCCGTCGTAATTCTAAACTGCTCTTTTTCTCCGATTGCAAGGCAGTTTCAGCACTTAGGAGCATGTGTTTGATTTTGGCCAGTTCTTGGTTTTGAAAGCCTTCGAGTTGCTCTACTTGCTCCCGATATTCCACAGATTGCCGCTTGATGCCTGAAAGTGAAGCGAGCAAGTATTAAGCACTCCGTCCCTGAGAACAAATGTAATTTCGTTGTAGACTCACCATCTAACTCTTCGATGGTAGAGGATAGCCTCTCATTCTCTTGAACCAAAGACTGGACCAGTGATTCCAACTCTTTGATTTTTGTTTTTCTTTTCTCAAGTCTTTTCACATAAACCTGGTAGTTCGCGTTCACGTGATGCCTCAATTCCGTGATCTCCGCTTTCAGCGATTCCACATCAGAGCCATTTCCCTCGGGTAGCTCGGGAGGAACTTCGCTCTCGAATTCCTCGACGATTTTTTGCTTCATGCGGTTGACGAAGTCCATGCTTGACTCTGATCCAGTGTACTGTGTATCACAGAAATTCAAACGTATGTGTCAAACTAACTTGTGAATGCCTATTTTTGGTTCAAGGATAGTAGACGGGATTTGCGATTTGCAACTGTCATAGGGTTTGGCTGCTTTTGACGCTTGAGGCCTCTCAATTCTTAAAAGAACGAATGTGACGGTTGTCCATGATGCTAGATTTCGATTTCTGACACTTGTGATGAGACATGTCACTGTGATGCAAGTGTTTTGATAAGAGCTGCAGTATGTTCAATCAAAACGGCTCAAAACT
>JAAUYL010006313.1_pt1 | contig 13523 bp, 20 predicted proteins | sample 7278011 | NCBI WGS metagenome assembly JAAUYL01 (sample SAMN14350225, study PRJNA611818) | marine sediment metagenome | isolation source: surface marine sediment (1.8m) | place: French Polynesia: Moorea | collected 2018-08 | reverse complement strand
TCTATAACTTAGATGATGTTAACTTGAAAAGGCTTATTTCGTTTGTAGCTTGGCGAGGTTGCTGGCGGCGGAATCGACGCCGGTAGGCTCCAACAATGTTCTTCTCTTGGCCGTTTCTTTCAGACAGCTCTGGTGAACCTTATTCAACCGATCCTGTAATGGAACAAAATGCTTTAAGTCTTGTGAAGATAAGTTGCAAGATCTTCAAAATTACCTGTGATCCTTGCAAGATGTTGTTTACCACGATGACCCTCTTTTTGGCGTTGTTCAGCTTACTGACGTAGGCTTCCAAGTCGACTGGACACTGCAGTTCAGAGTTAATGGTGGCCAACTGACTCTCTAGTTTGCTAATCTGATCTTGAAGTTCGAGCTGAGCACCTCTGGCATTTGCTATTCCAGCATCTAAATGTTCTATGCTTGGAGCTAGTAGACCATTAAGGCCTTCCGCGAGGGTGTCACGTGTAGGATTGTCCAGAAAATCCTCTGATGAGTCCTGGAAGCCAGCCCCTCCTCCTGTTGTTCGACTTGAGTGACTTGGTTCTTGCGTTGTAGTCGTACTGCTTTTACTTGGCGATGAAGTGGACGAAGACACTTTGGTTGGCGAAGATGCCATATTATCAGCACATTGTCGAGGATCTCGCTCCCAAACTTGCTTATCAGAAGTCTTTACAATTTGACGTGGGCACATACAACACGAACAGGACGCTGCAAGTGCAATGTGACAGCCACAAGCAGTGAACACCGTAGAAGGCTGAATGCAACAAACAACAATCTTTGACAGTCTTTAAAAAAACAGCAATTTTGCGCTTAAGGAACAGAATTCCTGTTAGTAATATTTTCTTTAAAAACCTTTATAAATGTTAAAAAGATTAACAACTTTGCGACAAAAAATGATGTGCAAAATTCAATGAAAAAATATTTTACCACAACTCATGTGACAAGAAAACATTTACTTGATTTTTTTGAGGCTATATTAAGTGCATCTTTGGGTCAATTTTAATGCAAATTCATTTAAAAATTCTATTTTTGTGAAAACAATACATATAAATACAATAAAAAATTAAAAAGATGTTTCTTAGCCATCGCTTTTTTTTGAAAAAGTACAAAATTTTTCGACTTTAGTACAAAAAATGACTTGAACCGGTTTTTGACATTTTTTTGTAAATAAACAAAAAATCTTGAAAATGAAGGAAGACGAAGAGTGAAAAAACTTGAAAAAGTTGAAAAAGAAACTTTTATCGTCGTTTGGTGTTCACTGTCCAAGTGTGTCATCACTCATCAGCTCGCGTATAACGACAAGATGGCCTCGCTTCGTGCCTTCTTTTCATCATTTGGTCGCTTATCGCTGACCTCCCAGAACTCTTTAAACAAGTCCATATTGACGCCGACATGTTCGGCGATGCCCAACATCCTTACCTCAGACCAACGGTCAGGCTGTGCCAATGTCCAGGTCCGTCTGATGAGTCGGATGCATTTCCCAGGGCTTAAACGGAACAGTCCAGAGTTTTATCACATCATGCGGGAAAGGCGCCACTTTCATCCTGACTGGTGGAAGATGATTCGAACAAGGACAAGAAAGTGCCCGGGACATATTGATCTCTACAACAAGAAAGGAGAACGTGAACCACTGCAGGCAGCGGTGGAAAGGTTCAAAAGGCTGGATTGGGGAACCTACGTCCGCGTGATGATTGGCCGCAGAAACAAAAAGTTCCGTAAAACTCCCTATCAGCTTTGGCGAGAGGAGCAGCACGTGTTTGCCTGGAAGGACTTTGTTCCGAAGCTTGACCGAATGTTTACCGGCGACCTGAAAAGAAAGCGCTATTTCATCGACGACCCTTTTGAAAAATACAACAGAATGTCCTACGACAAGTAAGAGTGTCATTAACATTAATTTAATGAGGATTAGCCTCTTTATGTCTGTCTACTTTAGGTACCACAATTCGTTGCTGAAAAACAGCCAACTGATTGAGGACCATGGCAACAAGATGTACAAGTTTGACCGCTGGCGAGCCCACAACGACATGTACGGCAGTTTCAATCACTTAGCTAAGGAGCGCTATGCACCGCCGGGCTACTTGAAGACCATCGCTGACAACGGTGGTGCCTACAAGCCAGAAGGTGACAATGTCATTCCCGAGCCAGAATGGATGGCACCACACTTCCAACGTCATGCCAACCGACGGCCAGACTTCCTTGACTTGAGGAAGAATTTCTTCGTCAAAGGCAAGGGATACTTTGTCGACAAGTGGATTTCGAACATTCGGAAATTCGAACGGTACGGAGGAGATCTGCCGAGCTTCTCGAGGACTTTGGTCAGACGTGGCAGCAAACCCGTAGTGTGATAGATCTCGTACTCATTTAGATGATGATAATAAAATAAGCCGTTTTCGATATAAGGCATTCTTTATTGGTCAATTTGGTTAGAAAAGGTAACAAACAGAACTTAGCGCAAAAAAGATCTTTTTTTGTCCATGCATCCAATTGATTGCAGTTTACCTCTACAGATGGCGGGATGGGGTAGGTGAAGTTTGTTTCAAGAGTTCACAGCTTGTTTTATGCTGCATTTAGAGGCATAATGAACATTCTACTAAAATAATAAAATACTTTCCTTTTAAATTCTAGGAATGGTTAATGGTCGTGTTGGTAGAGGAGAGATTGCTACAAAACGTTGTGAAGGGCCAAGAGGCTCTTTCTTGAGTACAAACGTATTAAAAATCCCATGTCGGGCGGACAATCAATATAAGGGCAGGTTATACGCGCAAGATTTCAAGATTCTTGTTGTAGCATATTGCGATCCAGTCGGGTTGAGTGGCTCCCCACTGGATTTGGTTGATTTCCCCCTCGGCCGCCGTGTAGGCGAGGATCGGGTCTTCAATTGGTCTTGGCATCTGTTGAATATCCCAAATCAGGGCCTGGTGATCGTCCCCTGAAAGACGAGCAAACGTAGATACTGACAATTTATTCATTAAGTGCATTAGCTAATTACCTGCTGTGCAAATGTGACAAGATGAGTGCGGTGCCCACGCGATGCCATTGACACATGCTCTGTGGTTGTTGAGCCTGGCCACTGGAGTGCACGGAACACGAACATCGAGGATGATAACTTCACAAGCGTCCATGGCCACCGTGGCCAAGTAGTTTGGATCCTGCTTGTTCCATGCCAATCTAAGGAGCGGCGTGTGCGATGGATCCTCGTAGATGATCGTTGAATGCTCCAGATGTCTCAAGTCGAACATTCTCACGGAGCCTGAAACAATGAGGATGAGTTAGTAGAAAACTGGGCTGGAATCGATATCAAAAAAAAATCTCACCATCGGCTCCGACTGATGCAAACATGTCGCGACCTCCACCGGCTTTGCTGAAGGCAATGTCGTACACTTCTTTGTCGTGTGCAATGAGCTGAGTTTTCACATGCCCCGAGACGAGATTCACACGGCCCATTACCTGGCCGGTCTCCAGACCCCAAATTGTGCAGGTTGTGTCAATGCTGGATGTGCCCAAAAGGTTTGGATCGACCTCATTCCAATCGAAAGATGTCAGTGGCGCACAGAAGTCAGAGTTTTTGTTGTTGTTCAACAAGCATTCTTGTCGAGTCTCCGGTTCACCGGCCCTCCATACCCGCAAATAATCGCCAGAAGTCGCCAACAGATCCGGATAAGTGCCCTTGGTGTCGGGGATCCACATGATTTTTGTCGTCGGGTATGGGTGGTCAAATGTGGACTTGGCTGCAAATTCGGAGGCGTTCTCGTCGAGTGACACAATCTGAACCTTGTTGTTGTACTCCTCGACGAAGGATCCCAGGGCCAGCCGGAACCTCTTGTCTGGACGGACAGACCAGTTCATGCTGAACACCGTCCATGGGGCCTCGTACTTGTAGATCTCTTTTCGTTTCACTCCACCTGCCCCATTGTTGGTTGCTCCAGTTTGGGCTGGGGTCGTCATCGGGACGCCCGAAGTGCCAATGGTTGTCATAGCAGAAGACACTCCACTGTTTTGCAAAGAATTGTTGGAAGCCATCATTGTAATTTGCTTGTAAAAGATAATCTATTCACTTTCGCATTTTGCTCTGCCCACGGGAAAGCTGCACTTTTCGTTCGACCCCAAGGTCTACGGGTTGATCTATCTAATCACCAAATAAGCGAGGATCACAAGAAGCGAGAGGTTAAAATTTTGGTCTTTGGGTTTCTTGACTTCAACTCGGCGTTTTTATCCAGCGTAACCTGCCTCTTGGGTCTCTCTCTCGGTTGGGTAATTGGGTTGGTTTTCTTTTCTCTTTCGTTTCTTTTGGCTGTGCTGCTTGCCAAGCTGAGCAGACGAAGCAGTCAACGTCCCATATCGAAAAGAGAATGCAATGTGAATCTATTTATTCTAGTCTAGGTACCGCGCTACATGTTTGACTTGAGTCGTTGTTAAATAGTATTTTTAGAAAAGAGCCAAAATTTTCTAGATTTTTTCAAAATAAGCGCTATAACTTGCATAGCCGACCGGCAACTTTTTAATACTGAGACTCACTTTTCAAAACAAAACAAACACGACGACTGCAAGCAGAACTTCAAAAAATTTCATCAGATACAGGGTTAATCAGGTCACTGATCGAGATCATCAACTTTTTTGGTGTCCAAATCATTCGAGTGGAAGCAAACAATGGGTGGCGCAAAAGATTTTCAAGCCGTGTTAATGGCTGGCGGACGTGGAAGCCGCATGACAGATCTTACGTCTGTCAAAGCGAAATGTCTGCTTCCCGTCGGGAACAAGCCGATGATGTACTATCCGTTGTGCATGCTGCAAAGAATGGGCTTCAAGGAAGTGATTGTGGTTGTTCAAGAGGACGCGAAGGTGGAGGTCCAAAGCTTGCCCAAAGCGACCGGCCTTGAACTAAACCTGGACATTGTCACAATTCCGACTTGCGAGGAAGATTGCGGAACGGCAGATTCTCTCCGACGAGTTCACGACAAACTAACGGCTCAGACAATCTTTGTGTTAACATCCGATTTGTTCACCGATCTAAGTGTTCACCAGCTCGTCGACCTGCACAGAATTCACAGGAGCTCAGTGACAGCCCTGTTCTCGAAGGCTTCCTTGAACCTGAAGGACATTGTCGTGCCAGGTCCCAAGTCAAAGCCCAAAGCAGAACGTGACATTATCGGAATCGATCACAGCAGCAATGGTCAACTGTGCTATTGGAACGCTGAGGCTGACCTTGACGAGGATGTCCTGTCCTTTAAGAGGACAATCCTAAAAGAGCACCCAAAGCTGAAACTCTACACGAAACTGACGGACGCACATTTTTACATATTTGAGAAGTGGGTGGTGGACTTTATCGCCGCAGAAGAGTAAGAGCTCAAAACCGTTGTTGCAAAATAACTATTGCATAAGCAACCATTAAAACTTTCCAGATCATTTTCTTCGTTGAAAGGCGAGGTCATGCCCTACTTGGTGAGGAAGCAGTTTAAGAAAATCGATCCCGACGCTCTCCCCCAACAAGATGACGAGACGGCCAGCCCGAACCCCAAAAACTTTGAGGACGGAAATAAACGAGTGATCGACGACTTCATTCGGGTCGACGAAATGAAGAGGCAAATCCAGGAGCTTTCATCTTGGAACGACCACGTTGGCGACTTGAAAGACGCTTACCGCAACCGACCGCTGAGATGCTATGCGTACGTAATGGAAGGTGGGACCTGTTTGCGAGCTAATAACATGCACACCTACGTGGAGCTGAATCGGCAAATCACCAGCCTTCTTCCTTCACTTGTCCCGGAAGCTGCCAACCCAGTACTGATTCATCCCAACGCCAACATCCAGGCCAAAGCACAGGTAAGATTGGAAGTAACGATCATGCGAGTCCAGTCACTAGACAGAACTATCCAAAAACTTTTTTTTTCTTTTGCACAGGTTGGTTTCGAGTGCCTCGTCGGGGAAAACACCAATATTTCCGAGAAAACCACCATAAAAAACTGCGTCATTGGTGCTAACTGCCAAGTGAACGAAAAGGTACGCCTGACCAATTGTATTATCATGGACAATGTCACGGTGAGCAGCCTCAATAACATCAGTGGTTGCATCGTTATGGATGGCACGGAGACCTGCCCTAACCTGGAGCTGAAGGATTGCATCGTGAGTCGCAGCCACGAATTCGTCAAGGGAGAAAAGCGTAACCATGAAGTTCTAGGTGGCGAGCACGGAAAGATGATGGAAATTTGAATGAATCGAGACCAATAAAAGGATGGCCAGAAAAAGTCTATTGATGATGACTTATATTCATTCTTTGACTATATCCAGCACAAAACACTCGCTATTTAGAAAATGAAACCGTTAGCGGCATGTCAGTGGGGTGTTTGAGCAGTCATACTTCGACGTCAGTCTGGCACTCGTGTGGGTACCTTCCCAGTTTTAAGGAACTCAGATTTAAAGGCCTCCCTTTGCTCTTCGGGCGGAAGGAACGGTTGAAGGCCTTCTTGTTTTCTCTGCCTGTAAACTTTGCCCCAGAATTTCTTGCAGGCGTTGTAGTTATCGTAGTATCGATGACATTGGCTCTTGTCAAAGTTGCTCTCTTTTAGACATTGCAGCGACGCTTTTCTCTCACTAAGGCATGGGTCCTAAGAAAAAGATAGAATGAAATTTCCAGGTTTAGCTGTAAACCGATGATATGACTTACACCGCTGTCGACTTGCATCTTTAAATCTGAAATGTAATTGTAGGGTAGCTGAGGTACGAAGTGGTTGGTCTAGATCTTGAAGCCTAGATCCCTCATGCACTTTTTGTGTGCCTCTATCAAGTCCCCGCAATTCTCCTCGCCGTTCTTGATTATGCACTCATCTCGGACTCTTTTGGTGTCGGGACAGGCACAGCAAGGCTTTAGTTTCTTCTTCTGGAATGAACATAAAGGCCATGACAGTCACAGGAAGGAAATGAACTCTTTTCCTACCTCTCCTCCGCTCTCACTGCTTTGTGTCGTGTCCTTTGGCATGCTTTAGGATGCAAGAGATAATCAGGCTTGACAAACAGAAGACTGGATATTTTTGGAACCCACTTTTTGATGATTATGAGATGATGACATTTATTTATGTAAACGCTGAGGAGGGACGATTTGTTTACCCTTCGTGGTTCTATGGCGAACAAGGTGGTATACAAAATTTTTGGCAAAAATAGTTTTGCAATAGCTAATTAACAGATTTCTAAGCCTTTTCATCAATTTCTAATTGTGCACGTCAAATGCTCTGTTATTGGAAAAACGCATTAAAACTGTGGAACCGCTGTAGCATGCTTTCAATACAAGTTCAGGCTAACATTTGCTTTGGATTGACTTTGAAAATCAAGTTCATTTTCACAACAAACTCAGAGGTACCAGACAAGATATGTATGCTTTTTAAAGTATCTATTTTCTTGTAAAAATTACTCTACTGAAGGAATTTATGCATTTAACAGGATTGGTTATAAAAATGCCGATTCGAAGATTTTCTTAGGAAAGGTCAGGTTTCTTTTTCTTCTTTTTCTTTGATTGTTCTTGGGGCGTCTGTGATTCCTTTCTCTTTTTGCTCTTTTGAGTCATTTCTTCCATGAGCTTTGCATCCATCAATTCTATTCGCTTTTGCTTGGCAGTCATGTCGAATCCGTGTCGCGCCCCTCTGCAAATAGGTAGTTAATTGTGAATAAATTTTTACTAAAAGTCAAAAAAGAACTGCATGTTTTAACTCACTTGTGAGCCGTTAACCCTCCACAAGCAGCAAAAAGCTCGTCGTCACTAATTTTCTTGAACGAGATTTTCTCGTCGTCCTTGTCCTCCTCCATCTTTTGGCTATTATCATGTTTTTGTTCCTCTTCGACCATTTTACCGCCTTCTAAAGTGCCTCCCTTGGTGAACTGAGCATACAGCCGATTTGTTGCGGGTTTTTGCTTTTTGGCCTTTTTCTTTTTAGTTTTCACGGTGACTTCATCTTTTGAGGTGTTTTCTTCAACTTCAAAACTGTTCGCAGCTTTTTTATATGCCACATCCCACCAGTTATTTGTGAACTCTTTGGCGATGTCATGACCAATACCAGCTTTGTCAAACTTTAGCGATGCTTTGATTGGATCCACAATTCCAGTCTGTTTCTTTCCCAGACCACTTCCTGTGTGGAAACGAATGTTCAATATTTGACCCAAAGCAATGCAATCTGAAACTTACCCTCTGACCAGCCATGTTTGCGCATTAATCGCGTGGCAAACGTGTCTTTCGAATCCTCTTTGCACTTTTCCATTTTTCCCCCAAAAACTGTAAAAGGCATGCTTTAAAATTCTGTGAAATGTTGTTTTGATTTTGACATAAAGCTACCAGAAGTGGCTTTATTGCATATTTTATGTCCCTATTATTGGCGCTTACATTCAATAATTGGATACATAACGCACAATTGGAACCAAAACCGAAAAGAGTGGTTTTTATAGTATAAGGATAAATTAATCTTTGATTTTGCCTTTACTGTGAATCTTTGCGTGGCAAGATTGATGAAGAATCTTCTTTAAGAATTTATTTTTAAAGTCTTCAACATGTTGAAACTGCTTTTGAAATATAGTTTTGGTCTGTGTATCAAAAAAATATTGCAGATAATGCTTGACTTTATGCCGGTCTTGCTGGATTACATAATATCAAAACTGGAGACGTCTCTGAAAAAAGAGAAAGACCAAGCAAAAGCCAAAAGGCCATACAGACACAGAGTTAACTAAGGCCAGACCCTGGGCCCCAGATACAGACTAGAAGAGAACCAAAGCGGATTGTCTTTGCTTTGGTCTTCCCAAAGTGTTGAGTGCAAACCGGAAAGTGCTATAGTGTAACACTCAAAATTCAAAAACTGTGTGCCTCTCTCTGAAGCTGTTGATGCCTTTCAATTTCAATATCATCCATCGCGGAGCAATTAAACCTAGTGGCCTGAAGATGTTGTTTGCCTTCGCCTGTGTCGTCTTCTTTTGTGTCTTCCAAGTCGCCTCTATTGTAATGCTTTATCCCTGGCACGCTTCCTGTCAAATACAATGGTAAAACAGATTAGCCACAGCAGACAGGCCTGATTAACATTTTTATATCCAAATTAGGGAAATTCCATCGACAAGCTGCAATGACGTGAGATCGCAACTCATTAGCCAAATGAATACTTGGGAAGGGGATTCCAATTGTGGCCAAACGTCAGACTCGTGTCCGTCAATGCCCTGCGGTCAGAACTGTTTGTACAAGGTAACTTTCGACTGTCGAAGAAGGTCTGTCTGTCTCGTAGCTAATATTCAATCTAATTTCACTTCCAGTACACGGAAACAGAGCAAGATGGCACCCTGAAAGGATACCATGAGACCCCTGTTAAGCGGTACAAGGATTACCTCTCTTTCAAGTTTGACGATGAAACGGAGGCGAATGTTTGTAAAGTTGAGGTAAATATGTTTGTCTAATATTATCTCCCAATAGAAATAAATGAAACGTTTCTTTTCAGGCGTTCTCGACGTCTGGAGTGTGGTATGCCTATCTCGATTTCGGGACAAATTACTGCAACCTTCGTAACCTTTTGGACGGTGCGGGCCTTTCGAGCGGAAGTGGCTTTCGCGAACAGACAGATGACAGTGTTTGTACTCAGTACACGAGCAGAGATTGCTCAAGGTATTGATCTAGAGGAGGTCAGTCAACAAACCGAAATACTTGACAAGCATCCTCCAATTCGTTAAATTTCCCCCACCCAAAGGAGCAGCAATTGTGGGTTGAATTATGAACATTATGAACCTCACCTTTTCCAATGTGCCACCAAAAGCTCAGAAAACAACTGGCAATAATCTATGATGTAGAGTAGAGTAGTTTGCTCCCCTTTTTGAGACACAGTATCGACAAGTCTTTGCCTTACTATTGAAAACGAATGAAACTTATGACGTGAATAAGACTTTGTCTTTAGCTTAAAATTGACGCATGATATGGCCATACTCAATGATAACCACTTCCCTTGGGACATTTGTCGGTACTAAGAACCCTCATTGCATTCCTAAAATATATCTATCTGAGTACTTTGTAGAAATTTAAAAAAATGTAACCAATACAAGTAAATATTTAACATCTATTAACGCATAGTTGCAAAAAAATCAAATACACAACAGAAAATATATATTTGGCTCTTTTCTGAAAAAAAGCAATTCTTTATCATGAATTCGTAATTCGGACTTGGATAATCAATGCAATAACAATTTCAATATTAATATTAATATTATGGATGGCTAACAGCACCGCCGTCTGAAACTGTCAACAAATGATGAACACAGGCAGTCTTCCTGGAGAGCAAAGCGTCCACACCGTTCCGACTAGACTGCTGAAACTTGGGCTCCTTCCTCTGCAAAAAAATATAAAAGAGGTTAGTCTCATCATCGTGCTTAAATGAGAGTGATTTTCGTGCGATCGAGACTGTCTTTGGCATTTGATCATGCTCATACCATACCTTCATCCGGATGATAGCGATTCTCTCTTGACGATGAGCCCGATTTGTTGGCCGCCGATGACGAGTTGGTGCTGCTACTTAAGACTAGTCTATTGTTGATCAGGACCTTCCCTTGGTAGTCCCTCATCACGGGGACAGCGTGGTGAACAGACACCATGTGAGGTAGAGGTGCTTTTGACCCTGTTGTGGATAGATTTATGAAGTGAGAAAGGGCTTACGTTGCATCGTGATCGTGGTAATTCGACTGATTGCGTGATTGTGGTAGCTATATTTATTCTGGTGTAAATTGCTCTAAATTATTGTACTGCCCCAGACATGTCGTTGATGCATGTTGATTAGAAGAGGAAAGAAAGAAGACGCTCTTCGAAAATCTAATCAACGCAACGGGAAACTGTTGGTCTGGAATGATTCACTTACGCTGCCTTCCATTGTTCGCGGTCACCGAGGACGAAGAGACTGGCGGCGGCGGAGGTTTCTGGTGGCGCTTCGAGCATCCGCTACCACTGCTGCCATAGTCACCTAACCGCGACGAAAGACTCGCTGAATGCTGGTGGTGGTCAGATTGTGATGATGGGTGGTAAGGACTACTGTAGAAGTGCTGCTGGTGAGGGTGGTGTGAGCCATGGTGCTGATGGCCATGATATATGCCTGTTGAGGTCACAGAAGATTTGCTTTTAAACTTCTGCTTTAGCTAAGTGTCTGAGGTGAGGATGTTAGTCATGACAAAATGCGAATGCTTTTGTCGACATGTCGTGTTTTGTGGTACAGTCATTGTCAATTAAATGCTGAGTATCTTATATGGATTCCTCGGCAATGTCAATTTCCTGTTCGTGTTTTTACACTCACCGTTCGAGGATGAGATTGACTCGACACCATGACCTTTTCCCCGGATGATGGTGGGAAGCGAGGTCACGGAGCTGCTCTCCGCCGTCAGATCAACCGCCTGCTTGTGGGGATTTGAAATGACGGCTGCGCCGCTTCCCGAACCCTTGCGAACGAACGACGGCGAGGCTGACGAGGAAATTGTCTTTGGCCTTAACTTGCTGTTGGGCTCACTCAAGGAGAGTAGCTTTTTCACGGCCTGGGGACTTGCAGCACCTATTAAACAGAATGCGTTATATGCCACTACCAGTTCAATACAACAACACTTATTGTTTGACACGTACCGAATTTCGTTTGCGCTCCAGGAGGCAAGAGGTTGTGGGGGTGGTTGTGATGGTTTTGACTAGAGGGCGCGAGGATGACCTTCTTCTCAGCCGAGGTCGAGCTCGCACTGCTGACAGCTGATGGGGTTGGACTAGGGTTCCGTTTCCTCAACTGCAAAAGACACATTTGCAATCCAGATTTAGTCTTTAGTCAGACTGTCTACTTACCGAGGGCTGTCCGAGGCCGTGGGGAACCACAGCGGCAAGAACTCCGCCGGCAGAGGGAGGCTCGACCTCTAAAGACATGGCGTGGAGCTTCTCCTCATCCGTGATGACCTTCATGTTTTTCAGATAGGCTTTGACCCGTCGTACCATTTGCGCCTGGGTATCAAATCAAAGTCATGAATATATGATTTCACAGTAAAATTGACAAGGCTCACCTCTTCAAACATTCGTTTCGGATTGGGGACACCCGTTGTCTTTTTCCGCCTCCGGTTGACGGTGGCGAGGTTCTGACCTCCTGTGGTCAGTTGATTCATGGCGACCATGGCGTTGGACGGCTGCTGGCCACCGAGCTCCAGCATGGAGAAGAGGTCCAGCGGGGCAGAGCACATGTTTATCAGGCTACGCACCTCCTTGGCGATCATTCGCATCTTCTCGAAATTGACTAGACTGTCGACCACGCTGTCGTTGGCGAGGTGGATGAAGGTGAGATCTTTCTTGACGACCGGGTAGAACGGAATAATGGGAGGCTGGATGTCCTCGCCATTGACCAGGTTGCGATAGCGACTCATGTTTCGGCTGGGATCCATGAGCTGCTGCATCTCGTTGAACAGCCTCTGGTACTTGCTGGGCAACTTCTCCCAGGAGGACTTCAGCCTCGAGACGGCGCCGTGACCGAGACCCGAGATGATGGCGAACATGGAGTTGAAGTTGCGAGTCTCTTTGCACTGGCGAGCCACCTTGATGAATTGCTTGATGATACGCATCCTCTTTGTGGAATTGGCCTCGCTCACGATTTCGCCTATCGTCCACATCATTTCGCGGTTCACAAGCTCGGCAAACTAAAAACGTCATGGAATTGAAATTAAATCTGATTTCAAAAAATTGACTAATACTTGTCTTAATTTTACCTGTGTGAGCGATGGCGTTCCGTACTTGGAGGTGGTGGCATACAAGTCGTCGACATACTCGGTCGCCTCGATCTGGCGGAAGATGGTGAAGTCCTCCACCATGAGCTGCGTCGACACCTCCACGGGGTTGAGCTGGAGAAGGTTGACGGACACCTCTTTAACCTTAAGCTCGTGGGCATACTCGTCGGGCAGGAGGCTCTCGCTGCTGTTCTTGTTCTTGATGTAGTAACGCGACGCGAGGCCGATCCTCTCTGCCAAGTTCTGGAGCGGGTCGGGCAACGTCCTCTGCTTAACGAAGCCGCCCTCAGCCACCACCACCTCACAGAGAGAGTAGTTCGAGCTGGGCTCTGTGATGCCAAACTCTTGCAGTGACAACATGACCACTTCGTGGGCTGTTGTCTCTTTATGCACCAGCAGATATTTAAAGGTCTGCAAAAGGGTAAAAAATATGAAGACTATAAAGATTCAACAATTACATTAATTCTTCATACCTGATCAGCCTTGTAGACCTTCAGTACGTCCTCGGGATACTCTGACCTCTTGTCCGAGTCCATGGTCGACGAGGCTGCTGACGTTTCTCGCAACAGGTCTGGGTTTGACACGGAGTTCGTGCTATAGTGTATCGAGCTCGAGGAGATGACGTTCGTGTCGCCGTCCAGGGTGTCCATGTTGATCAGGCTCTTGGGCTTGTGCAAGAACCGGTTGAAAGCCCGGTTGATCTTGGACTTGGCATTGCCGCCCGCGCTAATCTTCTTGGTAGCCGAGCTTCCGCCCCGTTGGGACGGGGTTGGCGTGTTGTCCCGCGA
>JAAUYL010004727.1_pt1 | contig 13549 bp, 6 predicted proteins | sample 7278011 | NCBI WGS metagenome assembly JAAUYL01 (sample SAMN14350225, study PRJNA611818) | marine sediment metagenome | isolation source: surface marine sediment (1.8m) | place: French Polynesia: Moorea | collected 2018-08 | reverse complement strand
GCTCGCTATGCCTACACCTGTGTTTTTTTGGGTACAAAAACATTTACAGAAATTCCACACAGTTGAGCTCATCCATCAAGCTTGTCCAAATGTTACCAGGCTGGTTTAAAATGAGAATTCCGCTTTATGTACGTGTATAAGCATTATAAACTAGCAGATTGAATTTATGTTTAAGTTTTCTTCTACATATCTATACCTCTAAACAAAGAGGAGAACTGGAACAAAGTGAGCAAACCATCATTATTACAGGGTCTAGGTCTCCACTGCTGCCTTATCAAATATATTGGAAACAAGGGGGCAATTTGATTTGACACAAATCAATACTTTCCAAGGCCTTCTTCTTCATTGTACTGTCCTCGTGCCAACACATTGGCAATGTATTGTTATCTAACTCTCCAATGAATACATATGGAGGGCATGTAATAATCCATGAAGCTCACCTCACACAAATATACTGGTGGTTGGCCTAATGAGCTCAAAAGGAATATAAGGTTCTATAGTCAAGAGGAGTTCCGGTCATCTGCTTTCACGGGATCGTTTTCACGGGATCGCTTTGTTACCTTTGTGCAGATGATATGGACCCTAAGATTGCCCTTGGTGATTAGAAGACAAACTACTAGTGGCACTAGGCTAAGGCTTTAAGTAAGCATAAGGGAAGAAGACCTACTTCGCTTTCACTTAACCGATCGACAAGAAAAATTATGCTTCCTTTCATGTTTTTCCACAACCTACACATTATTCACTATGGCGTAATAGTTCAGCGCTAGAGCTGCATTGCCGTCTAATGGCAGGGCCTCCTGTAGAGCACTTGGAAGTACAACATCTCACTTTTTCAGCATTTTCCCCTGCAATTTTAACGGGCTCTGCGATCCCCAGCCAGGTAACTTTCAAGATGTACTCCCAACATCTAACTATTTTCTCTCAGAGTTCAATTGTTCTGGTAAAAAGAATCCAAAGGTGAAAGGAGAAGAAGAAGAACCTTGGAAATTAGTGGCTGATTGTTCGAGGGTCGAATGAAGTCACACCGCAAAAAAAGAAGAAATAAATTGGGCGGCGAGCGCGTGAAACGAGCCCGTTAAAAAGTGTTGGGTCTTTTGGTGCACTTGGAATTTCTTTCTCGTGTCCCCTGTGTATTACAGTAAAACTTTGCAGTTTCGACGTGGTGGGGAATTTCGTAATTTCGTATTTTAGCATTTTGAGGTGGTGCACTTTATTTCCCACACCCAGGTCTATTTTGGGTTTGATTAACTTCTCTACGTTTCTCAGTGAATTTTCCTCCTATTTTGAGCATTAAACCCCTGGATGTCTTTTTCAATGCATCCCTCATTTTGTGGCATTTGATAAATAAACTTTTTCTGAAAACGCTCTGAATAGAGCAGAATTTCATAAGGAATATTTGTGTCAATCATGTGGGCGCGGACTTAATGGGATAAGCCGATTTTAATTGGGCTCTGTTCAATAGCAAAAGTAAGTACCACTTAATAAAATCAGTACATCCCCAAATGTCAATGTCAAAAAAGGCTCAAAACCTATCTAATTCAGCGAGCTGTACAATTGATCCCCGATTATGTTTTTATGTATACTGGGGCCTGTTGTTTTTTTTGCTATACTTATTCAGAGGTGAGCTAGAGAGTTTAGTATTATACGCTATATAGCGAGAGCCTTGAGTGAATGCGGTCTCGAAAAAAAAACATTTTCAGCGCTCGGACCTCGCCACCACCGCTGCTCATTCTGAGTCCATACCTCTTGGGAGAAGCACGCTTCTAAAAGTATACCGCAAACCCGACGATCTATCTCTTACATCAGCAAGCTAGCCTTTCTTCAGTGGATCCCAGATTTTCCCCCTCTGGGGAAATATTTCAAGGTAAGTAAATGGATACATATACATGAAGCTAATTAATTGAGGCATGCATTGAAAATTACCATAATTCTATAAGACACCGTCAGGTGTCCATGTTCCTGCAGATTGCACAAGTACAAACAAATTAGACTTTGAAATGAAACTGAAGTTTGCTGGTGTTTTTGTTTCACAGGTCTTTTTTTCAAAGAAGAAGGAGAAGACTGGTGTTTAAAAAAGGAGTTACGAAAACATTGCAGTGAATGATTGCCGCTGGTGGTAATAAGCGAGCGGGAGTCTAACCTAACCAAGTCAAGAAAAACCAAACCACAGCGAGCGAACGTAAACAGACATTTGTTTTGTCAGCACACAAAAGCGCTGCCAGAAGATCCTATTTCTATTTTCTTCCCCTGCGCAAAAGATTGACTGTTCACTTCATCAAGGAAAAAAACCCGAAAGGATTTGATTTGGTAAGTGATTAAAATATTCCCTATTTTTTCTTAGCTATCAAAGTACAATCCCCCTGCCATTTGGATGCTAGAAAGAAACCATGGGCTATTAGATTTACATATACCCACCACCATGCTTTCTAAAATGTGAAAGCCCTACCGGAGACTCTCCCTAGGGACTTTCTTGGCTGCACTTTAATGTTTGAAATAGAGTTTACTCTCTATACCCTCCCTCTAAAAGGAAACTGCAACAGTAAACAACCTGGGCCCGGGCCTACCTCCTGCCAGTAGTTGTAAATTGAATTGTGTTGCTTCTGAGAAACTCGAGCAAAAAGTACAAAAAACATTAGTGATCCTGAAGTTCCGAGGAAAATGCCTTTATCTCCACAATGTAAATAAGTCCATATTTGTTTATCGAGGCTATCGAATGTCATTCTAAATTGCTCTCTCAATCACTCTAATGCTCGCTGATCGAGCCATGAAAAGCTCCTACATGCAAAAATACTTTATTTTTTTGTGGTTTGGAGGGGAGCTCAAAAAGATATCTTTTGAAAGACGGCCCAGGACAGACAGTTTGACAAATACAAAATTGATGCTCGTAACGATTCCTGGTCGATCGGAAATGCTACAAGTTCAATAAAATATCTGAAAAAGAGACGAGGCTCAGAAAATGGAGAGAAAAAAGCGAATATTTTTGCAGCCAGATAACCCAAAAATTCACTTCACTTATTAGAAACAGGCTTTATTAACTAACATCTGTGCCCCCTTCACTTGCAAGTAAAAGACCAGTGGGATCTAGGCTGCACTACTCACTTGGCTTATGGATTGCTTGCGTCCCGAAATAAGTGGGCCAGTGGGGTCCAAACAATTTGTTAGCATTATTTTCTACTAAGCATGTTGCAGCATTAACATATCCCTAGAAACCTTGGTGTTATTGGTAGACCTACGCAATTTAATAAAAAAATCCATTTGAAAACACGAAAACTCCATAAAACCATTACCAACGTTTCACATTTATTTATTTTATCTCCTTGGACTCTTTTAAGTACAACGCAAATTAGCTAAGTAGTTTTGAAGTTTGTACGCTCAAGCGTGTTAAAAAATAGAGAGATTTTTTGATAATCTCATATTTCATAAACCAAGTGGTCAGCTGTAAAAATGCGTTGTACTGTAAAGATTATTAAAGGTCAAATTACTGTACCGTAAACCAATTAAACTATTTTCAAAAAATATTTTAAATTCCTTAATTCTGTTCCGCCTTTTTTATTGCGTTGCACAAAGTGACACGTCGTGACGTCTCACATTCTTCTACCTTTTCCTGAATTCGATCCGTGTTCTTACATAACAGAGGCCTTGTAACAAGAAGATCAATCTGGGCAGATTTTTTAGGCGATTCAAAAGCAAATTTCAAAGAAAAATGCCCAAGTTTTGCAAAGGATTCTTTTATTGACTTCTCAATGCAGATTGCAGCAATATTTTGGGTAAACTTTGGTGGGTTTTCCATTTCCTGCAACCAAATGCAAGGTGAAAGCGTTTAGCCATGGTCGGTTTCATGTCTTGAATTTCTTAGAAAAAGTAAAAAAAGTAGAAGTAAAAAAGTAGAAAGTAGAAATAGTTGCATTTTTAGCATGCTAATGACGAGGACCACAGTCAAAAATTCCTACCTCTCGTGGGAAATATTTCCTTCTTAGCTTAGCTTATACTCGTAGTAAGTGACGCATGAGGAAAGGCTCGCGACAAATTACTAAAATGCACTGCCGGCTCCTCAGAGTACATAACCTTATTTCGTAACCCCCTGACTTTTGTTTTGTAAATATTAATGCCACCAGAAAACTTTCAGTTTTTCCTTCCTTTTTAACCATGAAAAAATGTGGACAGAAACGCTATTTTTTTCTCTTCTTCTAGAAAAAATGCAAAGTGTTTTGAATTTTTCAAAAAGGTCAGCGCATATTCATATTTCGATTCTACCTTCATAATATTTCCGATAGATATGCTAAATTGATGTGAGAAATGTTAGAAATTAGATCCTTTTTTCTAAAGATATTACTGGTTCATTGAAACCATCGTTCCAGGGCATTGTATTTATTTATTGCTTTTCAAGAGGAGAGCTCACTTTTTTGTGCAAAAAGAATGTCTTGAAAGGAAGCTCTTTCACAGAGATAAAAAGCAAGAGGCTTTGCTTTGAGAGGGGCTGAAAAATCATTCACTGACTTTAGCTATTAACAAAACCCTTCTCTTCTTTTCCTTGCAACTTTTGTCGAAAAGTAAGTATTTACCGGAAGTTGTAAATCATGCACTTGCATTCAGGCCTGGACTTCCGGTTGACAGTTTGATCCTGAATATTTACATTCTTACTCAACTCAATACAACGTTATGTAGCAAAATGTAAACAAACGTTCAAGTTCTATTCAATTCCAAAGACATAAAACAGATAAATGACTGAGTTGAGCATTATCGCGCGCCTCTAGCGAACGGGGAAGTCAAGTTGATATCCGTAAACAAGCCTTCACAGAAGCTAGTTTTTCAAGGTCATTCGCAGGGCGATTTTACGTAGTGCGTCAGTAGCTATGTGGTAGCGTGCTGGTCAGTTAGTGCCATGGTCGCGGGTTCGAATCCTGACACAGATTTTTCAATGAGAAATAAGGCGGTGGAACTACCCAAATACACCTTCATTAGAAACAGTATTGACAGCGCGATGAAGCCAATCATTCAGCAAAAAGGTCGTGGAAAATTAACTCCTAAATCAGTCAGAAACCAAAACAAACTCTTTGGATCTCTGATGCAGACAGCTCTTTTTTGCACTGGGCCATGACGGGAAATTGTCTTGTTTTGTTTATAGATTTTTTTCCTAATGGAACAAGCAAGTCAGATACTTTGCCATTGTTTACAATAACACACAGATAGTGAGAGTGGAGCGTTCTATTGAAAAGAAAATAACAACGTTTCCCCACAAGCAATTATAGCAAATTCAATCTATCAAGGGCCGAAAGGTAAACAAAAATCTTTTGAAGTTAGCTTCATTTTTGGCGGGAGAATTCGTCAAAAATCAGCTTGTTGTTTTCCGAGCTTTTCCTGGCTTAACTTAACGTCCTCCCTCTCGCGTCCATTTGATTTGAATGCAAATTAGATAGGTGGGACCGATTCACCGCCGCAGGCTACCCGCGCAGACCATGTAACATTACAAGTGTGTGGCCTTGTAACTTTGCTTCGAGTGAATCGCCTCTCGCTGCCTCTCCAAAAAGGCCATTTTGTTCTCTCTTCCTCTCACGGCTCGTTGCAGTCAAACTGAAGTGTCATTGTGTTAGGGAAATCTGACCCACATTTTGTTTACAAACAAACTTTATTAAGCAAATTCTAAAAGTTTCAAAGCCAAGTAACTTTAATAGAAATCATATTGCAATCAAGTTTAAGGGGAGGCCGCTACGCGCTCGTGCTCAAGCTTTCATAAAAAAACAAAATCTCATCACCATATAAAAGTCTAGAGAGAAGGGCTGCACAATTCAGCACAGTGTTTCGTACACAAACGGAAATGGAATGTTGTCGACAAAATCACGTGTTTCCGGTACAAAAAAGCGGCATATTTCCGGTTTTCTATTGACTAGAAGAAAAGAAACATTTTGCGGTGTAGGAAGGAGCTTGTTCGTAAAAAAGAAAGCACTTGAAAAACAAGGATTTTTTTTCACACATGAATGGAGCAGGTTGCAGCCAAGTGCGATTATACGGTCAAGCACAGAAATTAGGCTCGCTTCACCGTAATTTTCACAAGTCCTACACGTGTAGAATGGGCTGCAAAAGGTGTGCCAAATTGGGCTCCCAAATTCAGGTGGCTCCAATCTAACCATGCGTGTCCTTCAAAACAGCTCTGGCAATGCAAAAAACTTGAACATTTCAGTTACAACCACCGGATTTCTTGGCAGAAACTTGAATTCTTATCCGTGTATTCCTTGCTTAAAAACTAATGGCTTCCGTCTGGTCATAAGATGGAAAATATGTTCTTTGTTACCTGAAGCAGCCTATAACGTCACAGTTAATGACACAAGGTACTCAGGAATAGAGAAAGCATTAACCGTAGGAGATATGTCCATTTGATGGTAAAATGTTGTAAGACTGTTGTAGAGGGTTTCAAATAACTAGTCACAAGAAGGCATTGCTTACTTGAAACCGACAATAGATGCTCGTCTGAATGCTGGTAAAAGGCTCTGGCTCACACCTGATTTGAGTAATTGGTAGTGACAACACTGCTTTTAACCCAAACAGAAAATGCATCTTCTCCTCATTCATTTTGCTTTGCTTTTTTCTTCCATTTTCATTCAAGTTTTTCGACCAAATCAACAACGAAATGTAGGACATTTTAACAGATTTTCAAAAGAATAAAATATGTGACACGACTTTGACCTGAAATCATGAAAAGCATTTTTGATGTACTCTTTGATCATTCAGCATAACTAATTTACAAAGGAATTATGGTCCATAAAATCAAGTGCAAAAGTACATTTTGTCACACATTTTCAAATTGCAACATTCACTAAAAAAATTAGGTGAATTTCCGTTTTGCAATTTGAAAAGAAACTTGAGAAACCCTAGACTCCTAACTCGGAAAACGTTACGCTTCATTTCTTGTGAAACATGGTGGAGAGCCCGATATGTAATGAAGGCAAAAGGGCTAGGTCAGATCCACTCCTACTTATTGTAGGTCCAAATAATTTCCGGATCCCTTTTTTAAGGTTTGCCAAAGCCCTTCAGCGAAATGGAATGTCAACAATGCAATTTTTCTTTTGAAAATGGTTTTATCGAATTTGATTTTGAGTACGTACTCTTCAATCGATTGGAGTACATCAAAAACCGAATTAATCTGGAAATACGGAGGTTTCGGTAGATTGAGAAACCCTACCAAAGGTCAGGACAATGTGCTTGCTCTACCCGACAATAATACGGGGGCATCTTTTCTGAGCTAGAAACAACCCGAAGAAAAGGAAGAACCTTATTTTAGAGCAAGTCCTTTTACTTGTTTTGGCCTTGTGGTAAGATACCCAGCCAGTATCAAAGGTCAAAGGCCATGGAGTAGCTTTAATACCCAAAGATCTGAGCGTAATGAAGTCCGCAAGCAACGTAACATCAGATAGATCAAAGAAATGTTACTTGAAAGAAAATGGGGGAGAATTGAGATTCCTGCACTAAACTCGAATCCGCTTGGTCTTCATCAAAAAAGGCCAAAGCAAAAAAAAGAGTCAAGGCTGCTCTGTTGTAACCTACTTTGTTCGCAAAACACCGTCTTGGGAGAACACTTGGAAACAGGCAGAGAACTCGTTTTAACGGAATTTCTCCCAAAAGGTTTTTTGGTCTATTTCCTTTTTTGTTTCTGACCGAATCAACCCATCTGTGAAATACGAAATTTCAATTGTATGAAACACCGGTCAAACTGCTGGCCAAAAAACAAAACAAATCACAACCAAAATGCCTCGATTTTTTGCTTCGAAAACAAAGTGAAAAGGAGGAAGGGGAGAAACTTTTTGAGATGGAATCTTGTTACTGAGGAGAGGTGAGGCCCAAAGTTTGCACAGGCAGGAGTTCATTGTAAAATTGAAAAAGGACCCTTTTCATATGATTCAAAGCTTTGGTTTATTATGGTAAAAAGTACTTTCCTAAAAGGACTTCCTGCAGAGAAAATTACATTGTTCAAACTTTCAGCCACTTTTTTCGAGGCAAGAAAAAGTAGCTCTACTTTTCTTGAAACATTCATTTGTTTTAAAAGTCTGAAGGGAGTTATGTAAGCTTCCGGTACAGACGGTAAAAAAGCATAAAAATAGTTAGAGGTTTTGTGCCCTGCATAAATATTTGCAAAAATAGTGAAAAGTTTTTTGCATGATCAGGACCTCTGACTCAAAGCAATAAATAACCAGAGAAAGTGTCTTTATGAAATACGGCAGGTCTCAATGAAAGCTCTGCTCCTGAAAGGCTCTTTTCAACTGTAAGTATTTTCAAGACAAAGAAAAAAAAACTTTAATAAATGAATTGTCAAAGGTTCGAAATAATACGTTACAGTTTGAGAATCTCACAGCAAGAGAGAAAGAAATGTTTTAAGTGTTATATTCATGAAACTGTCCGAGACTTGTAAGGTCTGTCGTCAAAACAGAGTTGGTTTCTGTACTTGTGTTATTTACGACAAGAACACGAACAATTGCGTTGGACGAAGATAATCCAAGAACTTGAGAAATAAGAAAATAGGCCTGCTATTACTATTTTGATATTTTTTACAAAATGGCTCGGAAAATTATTGTTGGCAGGGACAAAAATTGCCACAATTTGCCGACGGAGGTACTTTTTTCCTTGATGATAATTGAGGGCCTGCCGTACTAAAACTAGATTTATCGTATGGTTTTTGTTTACAAAAACAAACATTTTCATCAGACATCAACAAAAACACGAAGTGTCTACCTCTTTGGAGTCCCTTGGGCTGCAGGTTTTGAATACAGAGTACACCAGACAATGCAACATCATTGCTCAGTGTGTCCAAGTCATCTGGAAATGATATTTTAACAGTAAAACACATGACTAGAGGTTCCTCCGTGCCTCCTGAATTATGTTCAAACATTCATGGGAAAACGTGCGATTGGTTGCCCTCGAAAAAAAGGGGGCCAAAATTTTCCATTTCACTCCCGATGTCTCAAGGTCCTCCCACAAGGTCAAAGATTCACTTATTCCCCTTCTGGGGGAAAATAAATAAGATGTGCTAGATGTATTGCCTTGGGTGCTATTGCTATGTAATTTTCAAGGCTTGTTTACATAGACCTTACACCTCCCAGGAAGAAAATCCCACTCAAAAATGTCAACACTCAATTTGAAAATGTGCTTCAGAGAGATGGCGCTGTCATCTGCCCCGAAACTCTCTCTTCATATTTTTCATGCCACTGTAACACTTTTTGGCTATAAAAAAAACTTGGGAAATGTCTTATACAATGGCGTCATTGTGCAAAGGATAAGAAAATCCCAGTTTCAAATTGAAATTGAAATAATATTTAGACAAGAATTACCCTTACTTGCTTACGGGCTATGTATTCATGTTAAAAACAAGATTTTGAACTCCTGAAAAAGCAAAATATTTTTGCCGTTGTATTGTACGAGTACTTTGTTTTTCATCATCACAAAACAAGATATATCTACTCATAAATAATTGTCAATTTAATGCCCAATTATTACGGAATTTGAGCTTGCCTTGAGGAGCCTGTTTAGTTGCTTTTCCCTTAATCAACACAAATTCTGCTGAGCTAAAGCTCTAAACATTTATTAAAGATGTCATCGGAAAAGAATAGCCGATATATCTGTTTATCTCGGCGAGAAAATCGGGCCTATCTTAATGGAAAACGTCGTCAACGAGCGAGAATTTATGAGATTTGCAAGGGGGGCGAGAACTGCTTAATTTTAACAGCTTTCTTGTAGAAACATGGATATATATTCGTTTTATTTAAAAAAGCCGGCCTGAAAACATGCCAGCCTAGCTCCAAAATCTGAGCCCCAGGTGTGCTTCGCCATGCTGCATATCAAAATCCCCCTAAAGGATTTTCAATTCTACATATCCACGACCGATTCCGTATATTTCATTTTAGGGTTGGAGAAAAATCTTGGCCGTAATGCAAATATGAAAGGGTTCTTCTGGCGCGGGTGAAAAAGGCGGGAAAAATTGCGAAAAGCGAAGGGCATCATTTATCTTGATTCGGCCCATTTTTTGCAACGTGCAGCAACACGGAACACCTTTTTTGGGTGAAAACGCCAAATCCCCTTCGAAAAGTGCCCGAATTTCCCAAGGGCGAACGAGGACAAGAAAAGACAATCTGGTAGCGGTGTTTAGGATTAACAGGTTCTGCTGATTTACACAACACAGGTGGCAACAAAACAACCATAACTGCGGTAAAGATAACGAAAAAGCAGTAAATGCTTATTATTTTCAATGCATTTGTGTGCTGGTAAAAAACAAAACAGCTCAACCGAAGCATATAGGAAAGGCCCACTAAACTTAACTATAGCCGCAATGAGCTTGACTAATAGTCTAGGGTTTCTCATCCCTTGGGCAAGTCTGTCATTTCCGGAAAAATATCCCAAGGGAAAAACCCCAAACCCCTAAAAAGCACTTTTTTCCCTAACGTTTTTGCAGTAGAAATAGAATCCGGCGGTTTTTGCCGCATCATCCGGAAACCGGTCAATTTCCGGCAGAGTTTGCCGCATTGCCGATAATGCGCATAATGAAGTAGTGGGGGAGAGAGACCCCTCTGTTTAGTTAACGTTCTTTTACCTACGTCCTTATCAGAGCCGCAGGGGCTGCGGGGTCTATAATATTCTCCTGTTTATTGCTTTGTTGTTTTTGGGTTAGCGGGGTGTACTCTGCTTCCCATGTACCTTGTTTTTTGATCGCCCCCATATTTCAATTAGATTCATACTGTTAGCTTTACAGACATTTACAAAAACCTTACGCAAAATGATTGGCAGTGACACCTGTCGACAGTTTTGGCGGGAAAATTCAAAACGCGCCTCTCTCTCTTCTATCCTTTTCGCCGCGGGGAATATTAGGGCTATTAGCTCTCTCTTTGCGCACACAAACATTACCCACTCAAAAAGTTGCCCACCGGCAAATGAGGCGCCAAAATGCCGGTTAATTTTCAGTGTGTAGTTTCAATTAAAACTCATTTAATTGGCGTTTTGTGTTCAAAACTAACCAATATTTCTCGACTCGCTTTCAAAACAAACAAAAACAAAGTTGCCACTCAGACTGCACACTGGGCACAGCCCTGATCAGCTGCTAGAGCGCAAAAACACTGCGCCCAGCGTGAAGGTCAACGGCGCGCTCAGCTTAGATTTTGGCGGGAAAATTCAAATCTTCCTTTTGACAGATGACAAGTCCGGAGAGAGCTGGTAGAACACGTAAACTATTGGATGTGCCCGCTGTGCAAACATTGAGCAATAATAACTCTGTAGCTCATTGGAGGCTATAGGTAAAGGGAGACAAAATGTAATAGAAACAAAAATATCTAAAAGGAAAAGCATTTCAAAATTCTCATCAAAAACCAGAGTGGTGTGGTTAATTTAAAACTTTTTTCATCTGAATTAAGGGCTCTCAAAGAAGAAGATGGAGAAGAACTTTAAAGAGAGAGTCTGGCTAATTTTGTTTATTTTATGTGGACTCTCAAGGGGTCTATTTATCTGGCAGCCCTGTGTGTTGCTTTGCTTCCAGACATGTTATTCTGGTGGCTAGCTTTGGCTTTCCCTCTCCTCAAAAAGCGCCCAAAAGCCTCTCAAAATTGCCACTTTTTTCCTCCTCCACAAAAAACCTCCAAGACAAGACAAACATTTAAAGCTGTAGCCACCAACAGGCATTCCTTTCTCTGAAGTTCTCTCTATACATGTTAACCTTTGTGGTTTTGCTATTAATTTTATACTGAATATAGAACTGTCATTAACTAAATATTTGCCCTTATAATTACCGCTTAATGTGGCCCCCTTGATAACCTTATAAAACAGTTTTTTAGCTTGAAAGCGCGTTTGTGAATCCTTCAAAACGTATTCCCTGTTTGCTTTGGAAGTTTGAAAACTGGACACAATTTTTCAGAGGTCCCAATTTTCTAATCACATTCAGAACACGTGCTGAAGCGAGGGTTGGTTTAAAAATAGAACAAATATTTTGACAAATTAACTGGCACAACAGCCAATTTCAAAATTCTATGACGTCGTACATGTCACAACCCAGATAATTTTCTTATATAAACGCCAACTTGAACAAAATTCTATCACGCTCAAAACGAGTGCATTTGACAACCTGAAAATGCAGGAAGATAGATACTAATAGAACCCACTTGAAAAAAGGCCGTGGCTGATATAAAACCGGGCGGCCATTTTGGACAATAAAAGCCTGTCCACCTATACTATTGGACAAATATTGGACAGACACGGACAACTTTTTAAAGATGAAAACGGCACTTGGCAAGGGCAGAAAACATAGGGTCGCAAGCAGTCGAAGAACCAAGAATCTTCATGCAAATTAGGCAAACACTGACCTTATATTTTAAGATGGACACTTTAGACAGCGGCTCACGGGATTTTACTGACATGTCGTCTTAACGAACATGGACAGTGACATCTCGGGCTTAGGGCAGGATTTGGCCAACATTTTATGCCGTTTCAAGCGTAAGGACGGAAGAAAGTAGCGTACATAAAGAACCTAGCCTCTTGAGTGATACTAACCTAGTCAGCATCTTTTACACTGACGGCTCTGAGCCTTGTAAAAAAGGTACGACCAGATTCAAAGCACCCTTCAGAAAATAAGAGATAGACTGAGGGAGGATCCAGGGTTTTCAAGTATCTTGGTTTTATATTGTGTTGTCAACAATTCCAAAATGCATTTGGTCGAGAAAAAGCATGAATGAAAATCGAAAAATCGTGCTGCGAAATCAAAACAAAAGATGAAAGGAAAACCATCAGGATCAAACATATTTGTTTAGTTTTATATACATAACTCCAAGTACAATTGCCTCAGGGTTTTGGGCGGACATTTTTGTCATAGTTATGCCACGTAATATGAGATGATACAGACACACAGACTTGCCAAAAGCTAGAATTTTACCTGGTTGTTAAAACAGAATGAATCGTATCCAAAAATGGTTCTTCTACAAACTTATTAGTGTCTTATCTCTCGGAGGTCCTGAATTAAGTAGTCACAACTAACCTTAAGAAGAAAACATTGTATAATGCCAGTCGCCTCCAATCTCGTAGATGTGAATGGGGAATTAGCTCGAGCAGGAAGGTGGGGATTATAATGAATTAGATCTGTCTGTTTTCTTTGGACGTGTTGACTTTCTTTAAGGTGTACTTACTGGCTTAATTAATACCCTGTTCAGTTACATAAGGCTTGAAAAAAGTCAAAAATGACTTGGCCAGACTGGGAACTTAAAGTTAATGGCAAGATTTTGAAGATGAAAAGCTGTAAAAATTTGTAAGATAATGATACTCTCAGCACATTAGTTTAATGTCACTTCGTTTAAGCCCTCGAAGTTATGTCGGCACTGAAGGTTAAAACTGCTTTCACTTTTTACGTAGATAGTCGTTCAATTGTAAAAGACTGAAATTCCCATTGAAGCATTGAAAAACTAAGAGTGACTTCGTTCGTGGAGGCTGACCTTAATTTCGAGTAGATATGCCCCCAAGATAAATGGCTTTCCAATCGTGTTTAGAGCTTTACCTGCCAAAGTCCCTTGGGAATTTTCTAACCTGTTTTGTC
>JAAUYL010109766.1_pt1 | contig 13551 bp, 9 predicted proteins | sample 7278011 | NCBI WGS metagenome assembly JAAUYL01 (sample SAMN14350225, study PRJNA611818) | marine sediment metagenome | isolation source: surface marine sediment (1.8m) | place: French Polynesia: Moorea | collected 2018-08 | reverse complement strand
CGCTGCGTAATTTTGCGCAATGTTTTATTTTGGTTCTCAACTACGCATTATTTTTCTCAGTTGTAGTTGTCGAAAATAAAAGCATGGAAGATGGAACAAAAACTGAGAATTTCGTCTATATGTTATAAACTGAAAACTGACTGAATTAAATATTCTTCGCAGTTTAAAACGATATGGTCCGACGAAATGATATCGTCACTTTTCTTGGAGCCAGAGAGCTCCAAACTCTCTTGCTTTTCCATGACTCACTTTTGAGTTTTGATTCATCAAACAAAATCTGATGAAATTGTGACTAAAAGCCAGTCTTGTCAATGGTTAAGACGTGTCTTATTAAGGTTTCTAAGCGATCATATGGTTGCTCTTAAGAGACTCCTACGTTCAGTCAGCAGTCATAGAAGCACTATATAGGCATATATGGAGAAAGGTATTGCACCATGGTCCGAAAATGGAATTTAAGACTCATTTGACCAAAACTTCACCACCAATCCACCCTATTAAAAGGGTCAAAAATTCCGATTGCCAACATTTCACTCAATCGGAGATTTTGCATTGCAAACAGATGTGAAAGGGGATGGTCAGGAGAAAATGGGAGCGAAAAAGCCAATTGGTAACGTTTGGCGGGAAATGGAGATAAGGGGCAAAGTGTTCAAACGCCGGCCGGCATTTTTTCGAAACGCGTGCGATTCCATGTCCACGTGGGCTATTGCACGTTCAGCTTTGCGTGCGCGCCCACAGAAGAGACCGGCAAAGCAAAGCAATATAAATGCAAGATGGAGGCCAGAAAAAAAATCGAGAGGGGAGGTGAACGGCAAAAGGCCAAGTAGCCGGCCGGTGAAACTGAGAACATGTCTCCCCTCTATCTATACATAGACGTACCTTTGCTATGTAGTTATTTAGATGTGGTCCCAAAAATGCTGGTGAGTGTGGCCCCCCTCGTGACGTGAAATAAAGTGGTGAATGGCGAGCGGGAGTAGGGGCGTTTAGGGAGGGAGGGTTTCATAAAACCGAGAGGGGATTTGGCGGGAAAAGTGCTTTTTGAACAGAGTGGCGCCATCTACCAAACCAAAGGGTCTGGCTTTATAATATCCCGGTTTTGTTGTATGATAAAAGCGTAGCGTACCTCTACGCACTAAATGCCAAGTAATATTCGTCTGGTTTGTAATGTACAGTTTTACGCACAGACACATAGAGGAGAAGGGAAGTTAATTTGTGTCTACGTACTTTGCAGCAAAAAGGGCCCAATGGAGATCAGAAAATTCAAGGCTGTATCCAAGGAAGGCACACAAACTGAAATATAGACGATATGTTATGCTATGTTGCAGGCAGGGATTCTTTGAAACCTTGGCTCCATATATGCCATTTTTTTCACATCCTAAATGAGCGTATTTTAGCCGACTAACAGACTGGATCTCAGACGTGTTGGTTGTTATTGCAGGGTCTGTTTTTGGCATTTTGGCACAGATGATAATTGGATGCTTCATTGGCTTGACGCAGATTTTCATTTCGTCGGCTTTAAAGGAGATGGAGAAAAAGACCGTTAAAACTGTTGAACTTGTACCAGATGAGACATGGTCCACGGCTTCTTGGGAATTTAATTTTAAATCCCATTCCTCCCCATTCATTGTGCACTTACTTCAATAAATCCATTACTGTAGTTACTAACATTACGGTGCTACACCTTCCAACAAATTGTCATGTCCCAATGTAGCCGACACTTTTATCCTCTTTTGAAACTTCCTAACAGTGATAAGCTATAAATACTCATATGACGTGGAAATCTAGTTCTATGGCCAACAGGCACCAGCATGGCATGCTAATTGGTTATGCACATTGAGAAACAGAGATGTTACATATTTAGCAGCTCCTATCCCATCATGCTTAAACCCACTACTTAAGTACTATGTAAGCAAAGACTTGCCTGGACATATTTAGATTGCAAAGAGAGCACTCGAGCTAGCATTCTGCACAGTTAAAGTCAAATGCTGAATGTAAATGTGTAGATACATGGACATGGGGGGACGGTCAAGCCGCAAGTATCTGGCTCTCACTATACGTTGAACTCTTGCCAAGTTACATAAGAACAGTACGAGCTCAAGACTTAAAGTAGCATCCAAGTAGAGCAAATAGAACAGACTTCGTGAATCATTGTTAAATCTTCTGCGAAGGAGTGAGTGTAATATAATGCAAGGCAGGGTTACTAAAAAAGCTTTCCTTCCTCACATTCCGATTCGCAGCATTGAAGTTGCATATTGCCCTCTCTTGCTGAAAGAGCTAGAAAGAGCTAGAAAAGCAGTACGACAAGCCTAACGTCGCGTTTTATTTCAGTCCCGAATGCCAAAGACTAAAAAACGAACAAATATTGCACACCCATATGTAAGAGATATTTAACATGTAAGCATATATGTAAGTAGTTGCGGCGGCTACTTACTAAAGCTATATTTGTCTGGGCTCGACAATTCTCAGAAGCAAACATTCCCATTCATCCTTAGACGAAGACGGTGTAAACCTGGCGAATTCTGAGATTCTTGCGAAGGGAAGGTCAAAATGTACAAGGGCCATTAAATCACCACACAAAGCATGTAAGAAGTGCAGATTGATGAGCATGTGAACCAATTCTCATGAATGAGTTCATGCATCATATCATAGGTAGCAGTAGCCACATACTATTAATAGTTTTTTTTTGGGTACTTTTGGTTTAGGAAGATGAGTTTGAGACATAAAACAGGGGACATTCAATCTTGAATTATGCTGTATATCTTTCTTAATTGGACTAAAGCTAGGCAACTAAAAAATAGGTCTCTAGATATCTGCGTCAAATGATGGGACGCAGGCTAAAGGAAACGCCTCCGGCAGGTCCCCTGAATGATAATGACCTCTTGCTCTCTGTATACCGACATACCACAACATAGATATATACCATACCAAGCAACCAAGCTTCTCCAAACCCAAAATGTTTCTGCTGTAAAAAAGGCACACAGAAGAGGGAGTATTCTTTTTCCCGCCATTTTTTTGCTTCGCTTCGCACAGGTAGTAAAGCAGTCACTTGTTGCCGCTACATTGCCTAAAGGTGATGTACAGAGTTCACATCTCTATATGTGCCTGCTGAGAGCTGCACTTTTTTTATTAACATTGAAACAGGAGGCGTATTTTTTAGCTCAATGTGTAGTAAGTGGATGTACGCAAACAAGCTGTTACGCTGCAAAAGTGTAGAGCTAAATACAGCTAGTGTTTGCACAATGAATTTTATGTAACATGTTCATTTTTTCAACAGAAACAAAATGGCTGAGGTGGACAAACAAACTCTCCTGTGGGATAATTGCAAAGGCATGCATATTTTAATGTCTAGATATTTATGTAGATAGTAGGAACACTAACAATTAGCAGGATTTGGCTTCTGCTGCTTCTGGTGTGGCAGATGATCTTGCTGTGCAAGTTTTTTGTGTGTAAGTTTGTATTTTTTGAGCAATTCGCAGAAATAAACAGTAGGTTGTATTCCGATGGCTTCAACGGTTCCAGTCGAACGTTTTATGCGGGCTCACAGCTTGCAAACAGCAGCAAAATAAGTTACAACTTACATTGGTGAGCATTGTTGTTTAGAGGTCCCCGCCAAGGTCACGTTCAATCACATGCTTGATTGCTCAATTTCTGTAGAATTTCTGAGGATTTTAGAGACGAATTAATTGAACGTCACAAGCAATTGGAATGCAACTGCAATTTGACAAAGGAATTGTTGGCATATTTTTATTTCCCTGTGGGAATTTGAAGCTTTAATTACTGCAGGCATAAAACTAAGAGGCCATAAATGGAGTGAAATTAGCCCGATTTTTGCTTTGCGACACCCACGCAGAAATACTCGTATGTCGGCGATAAAGGTTTAACCAATTAAGATGTCTGGAGAGAGTCAGTCCCTAAGATAGTGCCAAAATTAACCCCGTCACTAACGGCCAAGAAATGGCAAGAACCGGAAATTACTCATGTTTTTATAACACGTCTACGTTTGATAAGCCAAGCTCTCCAGCTTACTTATTGCATCCCCTTACATAACATTAGCTAGCTCTACGTGTATTTAGTGGTGTTGGCAGATATCTCTCTCTGCTTATTGGGCTCGATGATGAAATGGACTTTGGTCACGTGTAAGTGATCGTGACAGTCGCGACTCGAAGCTTCCCGAAAAAAACGGCGACTGCGACGACAACTTTGCAAACTAGTAGATAGTCTATCTAAGTAGTAAACAGTTCTCCATGTCTAAGCAAACACGTAACGTCAATACGGCGGAGGACGGACAGATTCGAGGCCAAATAACATCTAGCTTACGGACAATGGTGTGGCCATCTCTCTCTTTGCAGGCTTGAAAATGATATACTAGCTAGCTTCGTACATTCTGAACTTTTTAACTGTCGATCGTCGTCGCCCGTTTCTCTCGTTTGGGCATGGTGAAATCCGGGCCGCAGCTAAAATAAACTTTTCACGTATGCACCACGTTGTCAAACATTACAGAGTAACGCAGTATAAAACAGCAGCAACGGCAGCGTTACAGACTTGTCTCAAAATCTAGCATAGCTACGTAATTCCATTGTGGCCTGCATGGTGTCCATTTTATTTTATAGAAGGGGGGCCCAACGTTTTACAACTGTCAAGAAAATGTACACGACGTCATAAAATACGAATATTGAGTGCATGCTTCGCTATACATGCAATAGACATGCGGAACAGCAGCAGCAGACATGTGATGTTACGTATAGGGAAAGGTAGACTTTGCAGGCCTATAGGCCCACACTATAGTAGATGCACGGCAAGCTGTGTGCTGTGTTTTTTCCAAAGTACGAATGTAAGTAGGCATTTTGCTGTTGGCATTTTCGCGAGCTATAGCTAGACACATGCAGCAGCAACGCTAAAGGCACTACGCTTTAAAACGCAAGACGTTATTACAGGGCACAAATCTACACGGCCTGTAGTTATCTACAGGCCATGTTTCCCCGGGTTCCCACATAGATGGCGCTCGAGGTACGTTTATGCAATCTTCAGTTTCTTAAGAGTGACTTTTGTTCGCCTTAAAATGTATGGCCAAATTGGGGATCGAGAGCGCAAATTGTCATTCTTCACGGGTGGCTTCGTCTTGTTGTTTGTTGACTTTTATTGGCTTTTAAAAACTTAGCATAATAAGAAAGTAGGAGGAGAAGCATCCATCCTCTCCGTCGACCCTCCGGTTGTGGCCATTTTAAACGAGGCCACCAAATTTGCAAACAGCCATTCTTTGTCGAGCCAAATGAGTTGCATTATTTGGCAGCTCCTCCTCCTCCTCCTAAAACCTTAATCAATTATACTGGTTTCCTCAAAAAAAGTCTCCTGTGATCATGAATGAAATTCTAGACAGAATAATCATATCAGTTTTTGACTTTTTGCATGTGTGGAATGTGTTGATGGCAATTACGCAGAACGCAGAAAAATATGGAATTTTATCAAACGTTCTCCTCCTTTTGGCTTACAATTCCTGAAATATGGGCAGAGAGACTCTCTGTGATAGCTTCTTGGATATAATACGTTAAGAAGCCTGTTGCGCTTTGCTCTATGGAATTTGCAGTAGATGTTCCCAGCTTTTTTCGTTTCAAAACTATGGCTTTTTTTCTGCCAAACAGGAATGCGTTGACGGTTACAAAGTCCTTATCACACTTCCCCGCTGTTTTTACGCTCGCTGTTGACGTCTTGCAACATCCACAACAAAGTCGTCTCGTCTGGGAGCGGCAAGAATACGTCAATTTGCTCGCGGGTCATGATCGGCCGGCGATAACCATCTTGTTCTCACTCAGCCTCATTATATCCCATCTATATTCTGCACTTTAGATTTTACGACCTGCATCCATGTTGTCGTACAGATAACCAAAAATAAAGCTGAGCCTGTTTCCTGTGGCCAAAACTGGGCAGCTAGCAAAATTCGTGTATGAGGTGCTAATTCACACTGCGCACGCAAATTTTTCCCAAACTCCACTTTGCTTTTTTAACGACAGTTCAGGTTCTCCTCTCCCCTAATAGCAGCTCTCAGGAAGTGAGCCAATCTACCCACATACAGACGCAAATGATTCCTCCATTTTTTTAGTTCGCCAGGGGAGGAAAAATTACCTTGTCTGTACGCGACACCTGCGATCTTTCCGCAGCTGTACCAATTCTCCCTAAATTATACTTTAATTTTACGCCGGTTTTGCTGTTTAGTTTTTAATACTAAGTATAATGGCTTGGTGACATCCAAATCCGAGGGCTATTTTACACGCCGATGTTGAGAGATATCGTGGCTCGATTACAAGAGGACTAAAGTGCGCTTCAAAAGCAGGACTTTTTGGTCCTTTTTTATGTCTACTTTTGTTTGAGGGATCAGGTCGAAATGATTTGAAAGCGACTTCAACTCAGCACCTGGACAAAATGACAATTTCCAACTACTCTGTGGACTCTGTGGTGGTAGAGATAAAACAATTTTCGGGCATTTTTTCATGCATTACATTACGTACTTCCAAGAGCGACGACGTCACACACGTGTAATTTTCATATTGATGACACTTGCCAGATTGCTGACGATCCGACCGTCTTTTTACAGGTGCAAGGTAAACACTTTATTTCGCCTCGCCACGGACTTGTAGCTCTTAGATATTTCGGTTTGTTGCCATTCGTCCCTTCATGATAATTGTTATGTATGTAAGTGCACCTCGTCATGTACCTACACCATATCATCATTTATTTTGGATCCTTAATAATTCCTGGAAACACTGATATGGCAGGACCTTTTTTACAAACCAGTGCCACTGTCACACACGTGTGAATTTTACAAAAATGGCACCGAGGCATGACTTTTGGTTAAAACTTAAAATCATCCCTAAAAATATTTTGTCCAACCCTTTCCCACGGATGACTTTTTTTGTAAAGTTTTGAAACTGATTTATCATGAAGAAAGAAAATGTCCTTTTTTGCTATGAAAAAAAATCGGATTTGAAAAGACCTGCGGGTTGTGTGTGTGCCCGCAATTTGACAATTTGACATCTGTTGTTTGCTCTCGGTTTGACCCTGCTGCCGACCGTCCGGCCGCGGCTTTTGACCGGCGTGATGTGACAATTGACCAAAACCTGTCAGGAACTGGAAGATTGAGTGGAACCAATCGATCGCAAAATATGTTTGAGTTTGAGGTTTGGTTGGGACCCCGCCATTTTGCCATGGTTTTTCAATTCTTCCTTGCTCGCCACTATCAAACGATGATGCATCGTGACAACCCAACTATGGAAGAATACCAGAGCGAATTTCAAGATGTCTCTTTCCCGAGTGCTCTTTGGTGTGACCATAACTATATTTTTGAAGGAGGGGAAATTATCCATCAAATTGCCCAAGAACCACGCCTACCATAGGTCTCATTCTGAGTTTTGAAATCACGACGTTATATTTCTCGAGGAGAAAACTGTTGCTGTCATCTATTGATTTCAAAAATGCACACCTGGAAAAAACCTTTCGTCAGAGACCTCGTAGACATCGGATTTTGCCAACAGGTATGATCAACCGGTCTCAATTAATCCTTGATGCAGCAAGGTAATTGACGTCGCTCGTTCGTCAAATTCTATTAAAATGCATCCCCAATTTTGAAATGAAAATACACGGAACACCTGTTCGAGAATATCTATTTTAAATGCCCACATCAGCTGGGCTTTCAATAGGAAAAGGGGCTAGTAGTAGACGTCAAACCAGATGAAGGATTGGTTTAATTTAAAAATATTATTGTTTATTTATTTTTCCACTAATCTTGAGGGGACAAATGTCCACTCGGCGTAGCAAATGTAACAAATCATTTTGCGTTCGTTGCATGGCCCAGATATTTCAGCCATAACAGGACATAACAGGATAAGGATGCACTTTTCAGGCGGTTTTTTCGCAGGGCAAAAAAGTTAAAAAGAAAACTTGTTTAACTCATTTTCCTGGCAGAAAGCACACGAAGCGAACAATTGGAGCGTGGATGTAATACACCAAGCAAAACATAACCCGGCAACATGGAGAGAGAAAGAGCAAGAACAGACATATCTGAAGAGATGCGACGGATAGTATTATGTTCTTCTCTTTCAAATTCCTGCTTTTCCAAGCCTTTTTTGCTCATTTATGAGAACAGTCGCGGCGGCGAAGGGTAGCAGTAAACGAGGAAAAGCTGTCTAGAAATTGAGAAAAGAAAAACAATTAATTAATCGTGTTATTGCAAAAAAATAACGTAGGCATTACTACGAGTATATATTTAACTTACGCTTTTCCTTAGAGAATTATGAATTTCGAAATTGCACTGACGACCCATAACTCGAATACAAAATACTGGTGGGCACAGCGGAAATGCAATTTCTGTGACCTCGCAGCCTCGCGGCCTCGTATTTTGCCGCTTGCAATTGGCCAAAAAGTGGGCCATGCCTAGGCCATCGTCATCGTGTAATTTTGCATTTATTGTTGTCTGGAAAATATGATTTCTTTTGGGCTTTTGTTGTCTTGCTTCTTTATTTTGCAGCCTCGACAAGGTCCATTGACTGTCATGGAAAAAGCCTCCAGAGTGCCATAAATTTCCCTGCTAATTGACACAAATATGACGGCTTTTTCTTCTTCGCTCCCTCGGGGGGTGGGTTATTTCAAGTCCAGTCCGAGGCATTGTTTTGAAGTTTGTCAAACACACGTGCATTACTTTGAGACGTCACCCTACAAAATATAAAAAAAAGGAGATTAGTGTCAATTTTCCAGAACGTTTCCCAAAATGCCCAATAAAATGCGTCTTGGAATGCAAGCATGACGTGATTGCCACTAAATATTTTTATTTGGTCGTGGGCGCGCAAAATTCATTGTTTTACGGGACATAGAGACAAATGTGAGCCAATTATCTTGTTCATTTACGTTGTGTTCCGTCTTTTTAGATACGTTGGGTTATGTTGGGAGAATAGGGGAGAACCGAGAGCGGTGCAACGAGACAAGCATGAAATTATTTTGGGTTGCAAAAGGAGAAAAAAACTACGACGTCGTCTCAATTCTATTGTGCAATCGCAATGACCGAAACGCTTTTCTCCATATCCATCCTCGTCCTCCTGACTTGCCCACTTTTAATGGGGAGTAAATATGCGGATGGCACAATAATGACATTCCCACTCTAATGAGTAGCTTTGCGCACGGGAACAGCAGGAGACAAAAGAGTTAAAACCCTCGTAAAAAAGTTTGAGGGGACGTCCTGCCCTGCCCCTTGTCTTTACTAATCTCCCATATAGCTGAATTTCCATCTCTAGGGATCAGTGGATCTTGGTCATTTTGCTCCAAGTAGAGTAAATTGTTTCCACTCAAAAATGCAGCTTGCAGAAAAAGTTCAAATCTAAAAGTTTATGACATTAGAGACTCCTATCCCAAAAGCCATAATTCTGTCGGACACAAGACTCTTGACGATCACATTACACGTCAAAATATTAGTGTCCAGAAGCATTGTTTTGACCTCAAAGCAATTTGGAATCCCTATTTGGTCATTTGAGGCTGTGGTAATCTGAGGTTTCAATTTACCAAAAAAATGGCAGATTAACAAAAATGGACTTGTCACAAAATATTTGGCGTCATTAGTTTACATCAATAGGCTGGACCCTGGACGTTTTTTTATTTGTTTCCTGAGAATGTATTTCTGGAGGGGGAAATGCTAATGGTCTAAAAATACATATGATGCTGTTTCGCGTGCGAAAATTCCCCAGGACGGAGAGAGGGACAAACAACAAATTCCCCAGCACAATTGTCTCGTCAATCACCGAGATAATTGCTCTGGTTCCTCATCACAATCAATTTAGTTAAAGAGAAAAAAGCGACTTTGGGATATATGTATTTTAGTGACTCAGGCGCCATTATTATCATAATTTACGCATTTTTTGACTGTAAAACTATAGCAGATATCTTTTGTCTGTGGGCAAATTTTGAAGTGAAGGGGCGAGTGCCGAGACCCTCTTGGGAGGTTGCAAATTTTTTGGTAACTTCGCGTCGAAAACAGTATGAAAATTCCCGAAAAAGCACATCATCATTAAGGGGAAGGAGGAGGAGGAGGAGGAGGAGAGAAATAGAATTCCCACGTGGAGGGTCGGATAATGCTCCAGTTTTGGCTTTTGTCGACGACGTTACGATGCGGGCTTCTTGGGTTACTATGCACACAGAAAATTTTTACGCTATAAAATTACTCTCCCTCTATGAAATCTTGACTAGAAAAAAATTGCAGTTAATTTTATAGCATCCTGGTTTAATAGTTTGCGATATCTAAAACGTGTTTTAGGCGGGAAAAAAGTTGCTCTAAAAAAACTCCAGCTCTCCCTTAGTCCCCCATTTTTTCGCATACGTATTGAGTGACTGTCTAAACAGAGTAGTCGCATTTTAGTTTTCACGCTGAGTGTGCAAATGACATGGAGAGACAATTTTTCAAACAATTGTTTGTTTTTGTTTCAAGCTACACTGCTCCAAAATGCTGTGGTGGTGGCGTATGATGCTCTGATGAGTTGCTATAGTTTGCTTTTGCTGAACTGTCGTTTTTTAAAACTGCACAGCTAGGGGACAAGGATCATTAAAAAAATATGGAGGTCCGACTGGCGACAATTTTCACTTGACAGTAAGTCGGGTTTTTTGTTCTTGCACTACAAATGCATTTCTTGGACTCTTTGTGGAACACAGTGTGAAAATAAGATTTACTTCCTTTGTTGTGCCAAATTGCATTTTTGACCAAATTACTTGCCAAGGACGTCTTCGACAAAAAATGACCACTAACTGGTAAACTTTGACCTCTTAAAGAAAAGTCGAAAAATAGATTTTTTGCTACTGAATCACTTAAACAAGCCACAATTGATTTTTAAGAGGTGGCTTGTGTGAAAACGCCTTCAAACCACCCGCCGAGCTAAATGGCGTCATTGACGTAGTTTCATATTTTATAAATATTTCTGCTCCTACTTGCATGGCATAGAGAGGGCCACCAGCAGAGAGTGGAATGAAATTGATAAGCCGCCTTCTTGAATGCTTAATTTCTCTCTATGTATTTTATGTGCTGAATATAATTTTTTGCCATCATGATATCGTGGTGCACTTTTTCTTTTTTAGATCTGTTTATAGAATTCTCGGAAGTCGAGGTGCTAAATTAGCAATTTTACTGCTACACATGAATCATTTTCGCGCGTGACGATGCCTTTCCTGCCAGATTCCAATTTAATTTCGTGAAGTGTCTGAAATATCGATTTTATCACAGAAAAAATAAATCGGTCTCCGATTCTTAAAAATAATTTTATGGCCTAAAATGTATTTGGATACGTCTTGCACCCGTCTAGATTTCAATAAAGCAAATTGTGAAATAATGAAGCGATTGCAATCTTTGCATGCTATTATTTTTAATGGGCTGGAAGGAAAAATGACTCATACAGATTTTTCCCTACTTGATATGTCATAAACCTTTTTTAAAGGGTAGCCACTGTCAGCTAAAAAGCAGTGCAGGAGGTCGTTTGTATGTGTAATGTAAGTAGCAAATGCCACCTCAGCAAATTATATATTGCGCCTACGTTTAAATAACGGCCTCTGAGCGAGTTAAGTTTCTCTATTTACTGATCGCAAGCAACGATGAAATATTGCGAGCAGGAGGTCCCCATGATTCATTAATAACGATATTATTGATCCCGCCACAGCTCTCGGACTTGAAACTACATTCTTGTGACCTGGTTTTAAAGGCTCGTTTCATTTGGTTATTTTTATCAGGTGGCAAACTTGATTGCTTTTTAAATGGACAGATCAAATTTGGATAAAGATTCACATCCCCACAAAAACCCAATCTTTTATCACAGCAATAGTGTAGCAATAGCCTCAATACAGTCTCCTCAAAAGATGCCCTAGTTTCATTTTCTTCTTACTTTGCTGACCGTAAGTGTCAAACAAGAGCAAAATACGAGTATGTTCGCGTTAGACTTGCGTTTCTGGTCCAGCAAAAAAATCTTGTAGAACTCTTGGCCTAAAAAAAATCCCCCTGCTCTCCATTGATTAAAATTTAGAAAGCAGCTCTGTGTGATGTTGTAACACTTTGACGGATTCTCTTTTTTCTGCTAGCAAATATTCTTTCAAAGTTTGCTGCTGCTGCGTCTCCAAGTAGGGGTGAGTGTCGTGTGTGTCTTTTTTCTTATTCGTGTCACGTAATGTAAAACGTTGTTTTGCTTGTCAAACGGCTGCTTTCTTTTCTTTGACCGTCGAAGCAAGCAGCAGCAGGAGCTCAGCGTGTTTTGTTTTTGTTGAAATTTGAATTTGGAAATTTGGCAGGAGACCAATTGTATTTACAGTGTGGAGAAGCGAAACTCAAAAGTAAGTAAGTGCTACAGCCACTCCCCATCAGTCACCGTCGTTTAGACCCTTGAGTTCATTAAAGCCTCGTTTTCTTCGGCCAGCAAAAGCGATCACAAAACAAGTCAACGACACAACAAATACGGCCGAAATATTCATCAAGTTCTTCCTCCACTTCCCATTTTGTTTTCTCAAAGTTTGCACGCACCGCAGTTTGTTTACAACGCGCTCCCTTAAACAAAAACAACAACAAATAATTAACCTCTTTCTTTTCTTTAAAAATAAATTAAATTATTGGGTTTTTATTTCCATTTTGGCCGCTGTTGACGCCGCAAAAAAGATTATTTCAAGACGTGAATTGTACAAGTGTATGTATAGAAGCGGCGCTCGCAAAAATTCGTGATGTCATGCTTTTTTCCAAAGGACCCTCCTCATATAAAATTCCCACGAAAAACTATAAACGCCAATATCATCTATGAAGTGTTGACAGAATCTTCTTTGGCGCGCTTTTTTTGGGAGCCATGCTTAGGCCCATTTTAGCGAAAACCAAGTCTGGTCGTGCGATGCGCGCAGGCCTTTTTGCGATCGCGTCGCTGCTGCATGCACGGAAAAACGAAACGTCAAAACTGGAGAGAGAAGCGCGCTGCTGCTTACTTAGTTATGTACACTTTGCTTTACTTTACAACTGGCGAAATGCTGCTGCGATGGAAGGCAACGACCGGGCCCAAGGCCGACACAGTTCACTGTATATTAGGGGAAGACACAGAGAAGTAAATATTGTAGGCCTAAAAAACTTGGGATGCATCGCTTCGCTATGCGTGACGTCTCCTGCTTTTTTCTTCGGGATTTCAGGACTCCTCCGGAATCGACAGTAGCTGACGATTGATAGGCTCCGATTTTGGAAGACCTTTGACCTGACAAGATGTAGATGTAGTCACCCACAAGCTTTTCCTGTCCAGTTATTATGCTCGACCCTCTGTGGCAAAAGATAAACATTTTGCGCCGATTTCTTATGCCCATTTAGCTAATCCGAGTCGAGACTTTGAACGGCCTAATACGACGAGATATTCAGTAAGATGAGCAGCTCTTCAAAATAAATATACGAGTAGTACTATAGTATTTTTTCTGGGACGCGGTCTGAAAATAAACGAATTCTGCTATTAGGCCTACATAACCCCATCAAAACTCGACCACAAGCGGAACCATGACTTCACCACGATGTGTCATTTTCGG